>Ga0209086_10000075_pt1 | contig 90060 bp, 64 predicted proteins | sample M_130207_XF_Meta_FD_187312 | JGI IMG/M metagenome (GOLD analysis project Ga0209086, IMG submission 187312) | Freshwater microbial communities from Lake Montjoie, Canada to study carbon cycling - M_130207_XF_MetaG (SPAdes) (version 2) | ecosystem: Environmental > Aquatic > Freshwater > Lake... | reverse complement strand
CCGTGCAAGTCCCGATGCCTGTTCCCGTCAACGTGCTGCCCGTCACAGAGCAGTTGCTACCACCCGAAGCCACCGCATACGTCACCGCCCCAGTCCCCGACCCACCGGTTGAAGAAAGAGTCGATGTCCCGTTGTAGGCGATACTCACCGGCGTTGCCACAGCCGTCAAAGCCGCCTGCGCAGCCTGCCCAACCGTTACCGTAATCGCCGCACTCGTCACCACCGCGTAGTTACTGTCAGGCCCCTTCGTAGCCGTCACGGTGCAACTTCCGACCCCAGTGCCCGTCAACGTGCTGCCCGTCACGGAGCAGTTGCTACCGCCGGTCGCCACCGCAAAGGTGACCGCCCCGCTACCCGATCCACCGGTCGAGGACAAGGTAGAAGTCCCGGTGTAAGCAACGCTCGAAGGCGTAGCCACCGCTGTCAGAAGCGCCTGCGATGCCAACCCCACCGAAACAGTAGTCGGCGCGCTCGTTGCCGCAGAGTAGTTGCTATCAGCCGCCTTAGCCACCGTCACCGTGCAACTACCCAGCCCGGTGCCCGTCAACGTGCTGCCCGAAATCGAGCAGCTGCTACCTCCCGAAGCCACAGCATACGTCACCGCCCCAGTCCCCGATCCACCGGTCGAAGAAAGAGTCGATGTCCCGTTGTAGGCGATACTCGCAGGAGTTGCCACGGCCGTCAAAGTCCCTTGCGCAGCCTGCCCAACTGTTACCGTAATCGCCGCACTCGTCGCCACCGTGTAGTTCGTATCCGCCGCTTTGGTCGCCGTCACCGTGCAAGTCCCGATGCCTGTTCCCGTCAACGTGCTGCCCGTCACAGAGCAGTTGCTACCACCCGAAGCCACCGCATACGTCACCGCCCCAGTCCCCGATCCACCGGTCGAAGAAAGCGTCGAAGTCCCGTTATAACCGATACTCGCAGGCGTTGCCACAGCCGTCAAAGCCGCCTGCGCAGCCTGCCCCACCGTAACCGAAATCGCCACGCTGGTCGCCGCGGAGTAAGGGTTATCCGCCGCCTTCGTCGCCGTCACCGTGCAAGTCCCGAGGCCTGTTCCAGTCAACGTGCTCCCCGTCACCGAGCAGTAACTGCCACCCGAGGCCACCGCATACGTCACCGCCCCAGTCCCCGACCCACCAGTCGTAGAAAGCGTCGAAGTCTCGTTATAACCGATACTCGCAGGAGTGGCCACCGCCGTCAAAGTCCCTTGCGAGATCGCCGTAAACGTCACACTCGCCGTCTGCGTCACCACCACACTGTCGGTAGTATCGGTAGCCGTATAGGTCGCACTCTCGGCCACCGTGTTCGTCACCGTAAACGTAACGACGCCACTCCCATTCGACGGCCCGCTCGCCGCCGAAATCACCGAGCTCCCGCCGCCCTTCGCCAACACCACAATCTTATCCGTTACCGCATTGCCATTAGCGTCCCTCAACGTCACCGTAATCGTCGCCGTCGCACTGCCATTTGCCGCCACTGAAGTCGGACTCCCCGCCACGGTCGACTGCGCCGCCGTAGGCGTCCCAATGTACGTATAGTATGTGTTCGACCCATTCGTGCCACCCGCTGTCGTCACCAAAACACTCACTGGCCCGGCCGTTCCGGCCCCTGTCGTCGCCGTGAGGCTCGTACTGCTCAACACCGTCACATTGGAGACCGCCACCCCGCCAATCGTCACCGCCGTCGCACCCGTAAAGCCGGTTCCCGTGATGGTCACCGATTGACCGCCCACAAGCGAACCAGATGACGGACTGATGGACGTTACCGTAGGGGCTGCCTGATAGGTGTATAAGGTGTTGGCGCTATTGGTGCCGCTGGGGGTTGTCACCAGTACGCTCGCCGTTCCCGCGCTGCCAGCCGGCATTGTCGCCGTGATACTCGTACTGCTCCCCACCGCCACATTCGTCGCCGCCGCGCCAGCGATCGTCACCCCCGTCGCACCCCCGAAATCGGTACCCGTAATGGTCACCGATTGCCCGCCTGCCTGCGGACCGGATGACGGACTGATGGACGTTACCGTGGGTGCTGCCCGATACGAGTACAGCGCGTTCTGGCTATTGGTACCGCCGGGTGTCGTCACCAGGACGCTCGCCGTTCCCGCGCTGCCGGCCGGGGTGGTCGCCGTGATGGTCGTCGCATTCACTACGTTCACAGCGGTTGCCGCCGTGCCACCAATCGTCACCGCCGTCGCACCCGTGAAGTTGGTACCCGTGAGGGTCACCGATTGCCCGCCTGCCAGCAGACCCGATGGCGGGCTGATCGACGTAACCGTGGGAACAGCCTGATAGGTGTATAGCGTGTTGGCACTATTGGTGCCGCCAGGGGTTGTCACCAACACGCTCGCCGTTCCCGCGCTGCCAGCCGGGGTGGTCGCCGTGATCGAAGTCGGACTCACGACGCTCAGAGCGGTTGCCGCCACCCCGCCAATCGTCACCGCCGTCGCGCCCGTAAAGCCCGTACCCGTGATCGTCACCGATTGCCCGCCAACAAGCGGACCAGATGACGGACTGATGGCCGTTACCGTGGGTGCTGCCAGATAGGTGTACAGCGTGTTAGCACTATTGGTGCCGCTGGGAGTTGTCACCAGCACGCTCGCCGTTCCCGCGCTGCCAGCCGGGGTGGTCGCCGTAATGGTCGTCGCATTCACTACCGTCCTAGCGGATACGGAAATGCCACCAATCGAGACCTCCGTCGCTCCCGTGAAGCCGGTACCCGTAATAGTTACCGCTTGCCCGCCAGCCGTCGGACCCGATGACGCGTTCATGGACGTTACCGTGGGTGCTGCCTGGTAGGTGTACAGCGTGTTTGCACCATTGGAGCCGCCGGTGGCCGTCACCACGACGCTCGCCGTTCCCGCGCTGCGAGCCGGGGTGGTCGCCGTGATCGAAGTCGAACTCACGGCGCTCACAGCGGTTGCGGCCGTGCCGCCAATCGTCACCCCCGTGACACCCGTGAAACCGGTACCCGTAATAGTCACCGCTTGCCCGCCAGCCGGCAGACCGCTTGGCGGACTGATGGACGTTACCGTGGGTGCTGCGTAAGCTTGATAACTCAAGGGCGACGGATTGGTAATGTTTTTATTGTTGGTCGCCGTCAGCGTTACCGTTGTAGTGCTTGAAGGCGTAATGGTGAATGTCTGAGCTTCGGAACTATTGAACGTCTTTACGATGGGCGTCGAAAGGCCGCCGCCGGACGGCGTAATCGTAATGGTGCCGCTATAGAAATTATTCGGATAAATAGAAAAATTGCCCGACGCAGCATTCCTAGGTCCTGCACTGGGTCCGGTCAGTGTGAAGGACGTGGCACTACCAACCACCCTTCGGATGATATGGTTGCCAGTGTCCACCAGCCAAAGTGTGTCTGTGGCAGGAATCATGGCAACGGCCCTTGGAGCATTCAGTGATACATTCGTTGATATCGGGCCGTCACCATTGTAGAAGGCGTAAGGTGGTGATGGAGCACCGCATAGGGCACCAGCAGGATCAGAAGGACCACAAGTTATCCCGTCGGTTAGGAACCGGCCGGTGTTGGGATAATAACCATACGTGTCAGGATCGTTATTCTGCGAGGCCCACACGCCGCCCCCTACGAGCGTAACTACATTATTGGGCTGACCACTAACAAAATCGACGACACGAATCACCTGGTTACCGGTGTCCGCAACGTAGAGCTTTTGGTTAGTGGAGTCAAACGAGAGGCCGGTAGGCAAGCTGAGACGTGCAGTAAGTGGTTGCCCAATAGCTTCGTCGGTCCAATAACCATAGTTGTCGCCATCGTCGACACTCGTCCAATTCTCTGTACTCCCGATGCTCCTAGCGCAACTGGCTAACGCGGATAGAGAGCCACCAGGAACACAGGTCCAGATTGAATGGTTAGAGTAAACGGAAATATAAATATCTCTGGTGCTGGGATTCTGCGCAATGCCGGTAACATTGGAATAGCTGTAGCTACTGCAACCCCCGTCGGCTGTACAGGCCAGTGCACTGCCACCCCCTGGGTCAATGGCAGCAACCAAGCGCATCACTGCGGGGCTAGCGCTGAGGTCGACGCTGGCTACATTTCCGATTTGATCCGTCACGTAAAGTCCGCCTGACACTGCAGACATCGGGGAAGCGTAAGAGACGATCAAGTGGTATGGCCGATAGAAGGAACTTTGGGTGCCACCCCCCGGAAGGAAATTCGTGTCGTCACATTGCCCGACCTGATCACCAGCACCTAAGTTGGGGTTGTTTACCGCTGTGCATGATTTTCCGATAATGGTCGTGACGGCGTTTGTCGCTAAATCTATTTTCCGGATCGCACCGTTATTGCTATCAGCGACATAAAGATAAGTATTCGTACTGTCAATTGCCAACCCCTTGGGCGCGTTGAACCGAGCAGCGGTCCCCACCCCATCTGCCCAACCATAAACTCCTGACCCCGCAATCGTTGTCGCCAAACCAGTAGCCAGCACGACGCGCCGTATCACATGATTGTAGGTATCGGCAACGTACATCACAGTCGGAACAGATCCAACGTTGTTAAACGCTACACCCTCCGGACTGTCAAATTTGGAGCTACGGCCGGTTGAATTTACTAGCCCACTAACCGTGGCCGTACCGAACTTCGTTTCAAGGTTGGCCAACTGCCCCCAGAGTGGAGTGGAACACATCTCCGTCAAAACAGCGAACACGAAAAACAGTTTGTAAATCTGCGTCTTGTGTTTAAGGTGCATTACCGATTACTTCCTCGATTTCGTCGGCAATCGAACTCCATCTCTGACTCCCGCGAGTGACCGTCGCCACCAGCGCCGCACCCCGATTGTCCTGACCATTGGCCGTTCGCATCGCGGTTGTGTCCACCGTCACCGTTGCTGCCGCATCCAGGTCGAACGCCACCGTTTGTTCGCCGCCGCCGGATCGAACCGATGCCGAAGATCCAAAAGGGTCGACACGTGACTCGAAAGCAGCGATGGATTCGAAGTTATCGCTCGCGCCTGGCCCCACCGCGAGTCGGCACAAATAGTCCGTGCCAACACCCTCGTGACCCCGATGATCTGCAGGTTAAACATTGCTTTTCTGATGTGGATTTATGCTTTTAATGCAGTGCTTGGGAAGAAAATAAAATTTTCGCGGCCAGGGCGGATCGAGTCTAGGCGGAATGGCCACGATGCGTGGGTGATCGACATACGATCGTACTACTCGATGGTATCGCATGTCTTCCGTGCCGAGAAAGCCAACCAGATCACTAGCCAGTTTTTTTCCCGTCACCCTCTCCCTTGCAGCCCCGTCCCGGGAAGTGCGCAGGCGGTTGTGTGGGTCGCGGTAGAGACGGCCATTCCTGATCGCCGCCCGCACAGATCCGTCCGTGCGCAGTCCTCGATGGCAGCTTTTGATAGGAGGGCGATGTCTCCTTCCGCCCAACCGCAGGAGCAAATTGCATATCGAGGAAGCATTGTTTCCTTGGCCTTTGGCGGTGGGTTGGGTGGTGGTGACCGCGCCCCTTCTTGATGAATCGCCTAGACTGTTGGTTTGCCGCCAGACGTTGGTGAAGGACGGTGGCATCTGGACGCATTGCGCGTGCCCCGACCGCGACCACTTGCATTCCTTCGAATGCGCTGGACCCTTAGCCCCGCTGCTCCGCTACACCGCCGCGACCGTAGGCAGCGGTTTTTACGGTCCCGGCACGAGCAGCCCGTGGCGAAAGTAGGCATTTTCAGCGTTCCGACTCAAGCCGCCAACAGAACGGGCTCGCTGAGCGACGAATGCAACTCCAGGGCCACAACTGGCTTCCGGATTTAGGATAATCCCCCTTCAAACTACGACCCCGGTTTTTCCGCACACGGCTTGCCAATGATCTTCACCGATGTGGCTTACTCCGGATTCCGCACAGTACTCACCTACCTAGGCAGTCCCCCTCCATAAGGCGGATCGCCCGGAAAAGCCGGACGCTTGGTCCCTCGCTTCCCGCCCCGCCGATACTGCCAGCGGCGCTAACCTCGAAATACAAACCCATTCACGAAGAAACTGTAAAACCCTTCGATCCGAGATCCGTTCCTTCACAAAACCAGCAGTGTATCTCGCTTGATATTGTCAAAGTAGCCCTGAATATCCGCCTTCTCCCTCTCCAACGTATACGAATCAATCGCCAACGGACGCAAACTATAACAACTCGGCCGGATTCGTCGTCGGCCGTCAGCCGTGCACCCGTCTACCCGCTCACAGCCGTCCCCACGGGGAAGCCCCGATCGATTGCCCCCCCAGCGGGCGACAAACTCCGCCCAACAATCGTCAGGAGAACCCGCATAGCTCCTGGAAGTGTAAGGAAAGTCGAACCGAATGCCAAACGTCGCCCGTGTCTCGGCGAGCCTGTACTATCATGGTTCTGTTCGGCCCTACTGCCTTTCCACATGAGCTCGATTCGATTCGGCGCCACACACGAGTTTCAGCTATTGCGGCGGGAAGAGGTGCGTACCCGCTGGACCCTGGAAACGGCCCTTCCTTTCCTCAAGCGCTTCCGTAACGATTCCGCCGCGCTGGCCGGCTTTCGGCGCCTCGTCCCCTCCCAAGGCCGTGGCATCACCGCCGCCAGCACGGATCAGCAACTCTTCCAGGCCATCGCGAAGATGATGGTCTCCGGCGAACTGCTCATCGTCAAGCCCCAGGGCCTCATCGACCACGGCCACCTAAGCCTGAAAGTCATCGCCGCAGCCGTCCGCGAAGCTCCGCCCGCCCAACGCAAAGAACCGGAAATTGTCGAGGAAACGAACACCTTCGACTCCGACCACGACGGCGTAGCCCAAGCCGCCGTCCTCCGTGCCGCCGCCGCCAATGGCGTACCCTTCTGCGCCGAATGCGCCCGCCTTGCCGCCCAGCAAGGCGCCATCGTGCGCCCAGCCACCAAGCCTCCCGCGCCCGCTCGCGAATCCGCTTCCGAACCCCTCACCTTCGCCAAAGACAAAGCCGCCCACACACAGGCCGCCACTCTGGTCACCGCCGCCACCTAGGGCCTGCCGCTCTGCGAAGAATGCAAAAAACAAGCAGCTAAATCGGAGTAACTCTCATGTCCACCGACCTCCGCGCCACTCTCTGGCCTAAGGGCCCCCGCTCAGATATTTGGGCCATCATCGATACCGCCCGGGATCCGAAGGCCTATTGGACCCTCGCCAATTCTCATCTCAACTACAGTTGCCTCTTCGCCGGCGAACTCCCCGACGCCCTCGAACAGGCCGCACCCTACCTCGTCCAGCTGACCGCCGAAGACGCCTATACCGACTACCTCGCCGCCAACCTCGGCAATAGCCTCGGAGTCTTTCTCCAGTGCGATGCCGCCATACAATCGGTTCGGCACCACCTCCGCAAGCTCCTCACCGTCCGCGATCCGCGCGGCGCCAAATTGCTCTTCCGCTTCTACGATCCCCGCGTCTTGCGCGTTTTCCTCCCCACCTGCGACTCAAGCGAACTCGGGCAAATGTACGGACCCGTCAAGACCTATTGGGCCGAGGATGCAACTCCCAATAAACTCATCGAGTTCCGGAATTCGAAAAACGGCCTAGCAATCACCAGGCTCTCCTTAGTCGCCATCCACGGCGGCTCCGTTGCCGACGAAGTGCTGCTCCCCGCCGTACTCCCGTCCTCCAACTTCGTCCTCCTTCCCCAGGGCCGTTCTGCCCTCCCGCGCGTCCCCATCGTCCTCCAGTCCGTCGCGCCCGGCGGCCAACTCCGGCGCGCCCCCGGCCTGCTCCGCCTCTTCCGTACCTCCGGCGTCGGCGAACCGATCCCGTTCGTCAATAACTGCTATGACATCCCCTCCTCCAGCCTCAATCCTGACCTCACCCTCTACGCCGAAGCCACCGCTCCCGGCGAAGAGACCCTCACCCTTCAGGTCGACAAGCACCACGAAACCACCGCCACCCTCACCGTCGCACAACTAACTCTAGAAACCGCGGCGGGAAACAGGCAATATACCGAAGGAATCTATGTCGGCTGCCCCACCGCTGACGGTCGCTCCAGCCGCACCCGCATCCTCGTCCACCCACCGAAACCGGCCTCGGTCCGCCATCGATTATCCCTCCGTACCGCCCCGGGCGGCCCATCGCTGCTCCTCTTCCGTTCCGCCACCGGCGGCGATGGTGAACCCCTCGCCGACGGCTTCGAGTTTGACGCCCCCCTCCTCTCCCAAAGCACCCCCCTATCGTTCTGGCTCGAAGCCCGGGGCCCCAGCGCAAACCGCGGGGACGGGCTCCTCCAACTCGGCCTCGCCGGCGTCGACGGCGCAGGCGATTTTTGCGTCGTCACCGCTGTCGCCCTCGGCGTCATCACGGCCGCTGCCGAACCGGCCGATCGAGACTTGATACTCCTCACCGGCGCCCTCAACCACCAACAGCCCATCGCCCTTCGCGCCTCCGTCACCCCGCGGGGCACGCCGTTCCGATGGTCCATACTCCGCAAAGAAGACGACCACGCCAACATCGTCACCCTCTCCTCTCGTCCTCTTCCCACCCTCGTCCCCGGCCAGGAGCCCGCCGAAGCCGCCCTCTCCACCGACGCCGTTGGCAGCTTTGAGCTACTCGCCCAAGTCGCGCCCCAGCAACCCCCGGATGGCGATTGGGGCGGACCCCAGTGCTCCCGCTCCGTCGTCATCATCCGCGCCTCCATCGAAAGTAACGACACCGCCTTCAACGGCCGCTTCTGCCGTTGCGCCGTCGAAGCCGAAGGCCAACGCTTCGTCCTTTCCAGCATCCGCGAAGGCGCCACCAACTCCTCGGTCCAACTCGCCGCCACCGTCCGTCTGGTCGGCGGAGGACCCGATGGTCAACGCGGCACCCACTCCATCTCGGCCGCCTGGGTCCACGACGTCATCTCCGACAACACCGGTGCCCGCTACAAAGGCGGCGTTACCGTCCAGCGGGAAGAAAACCAACTCCTCGGCCTCTGCGGCACCACCACCGCCTCGCTCGACCCCACCGCCAATGCGCTCGGCCTAACCTTTTCCGTCACTACCGATGCCGCTCCCGCCGTTTCCTTCCCTGCCCACGCCGAGCACCGCCCCGAACGGACAATCGAACAAATCTGGTCCTATTTTGAATGCAAATCGGCGCTCATCCTCTGGTCCGAAGCCGCCCCCGATCATCCAGGCGCACTCCTCGAAGTCGGCTGGTCCTTTACCGGTGACTACTCCTGCGCCGGGGGACGGGTGCGCGAACCCCTCATCATCGCCAAATTAGCCCTCACCACCCAAATCGTCCACCCCGTGCTAATCCCCGTCGCCCAAACCGGGATTACCGTGCCGCCCGTTCCCCTTCCCCTCCAATAAAGCGAGCCATTACTTAGGATTTTCATGATCGGCAAAACCATCGACCACTACTACATCATCGAAGAAATCGGCACCGCCGGTTTAGGCATGATCTACAAAGCACGAGACCTTAAGCTCGACCGCTTGGTCATGCTCAAGGCGATCGAAGTATCGAATAACGACGCCGACGCCCTGGCGTCTTTCCAAAAAGAAGCCCGCGCCGGCGTCGCCCTCAACCACCCCAATATCTCCTCCATCTTCGACGTCATCGACGAAAATGATGGCCGCTATCTCATCTACGAACACCTCCCCGGCACTTCGCTCCGCGAAAAACTCGAACGAGCCAACTCCAGCGGTGAACTCCTCCCCGTCGACCGCTGCATCGACTACGTCCTCGCCGTCGCCCAAGGCTTGGCCGAAGCGCACCGTCACGGCATCGTCCATCGCGATATCTGCCCGGAAAATGTCATCGTCACACCCACTCACGCCGTAAAAATCACCAATTTCGGCAAAGCTCGTTTCGGCGATGGTCCCACCTTTGCCTCCGGTGGAAAAGCCCTCACCAGCGCCTTCAGCGCCTTCGTCCCCGAGCAACTCCAAGGCTCGGGCGTCGACCATCGCTGCGACATCTACTGCCTCGCCGCCCTCCTCTTTGAACTCCTCACCGGCGAAGCCGCCTTCAAGTCGAAAAACGCCGCCGCCCGCCTCAACGAAATCATGTACAACCCCGTGCCCAACATGCTCGACATGCGGCCCGGGATCTCCAACGGACTCCAACGGATCGTCGAACGCGGCATGGCCAAAAAACCCGATGACCGCTTCCCCGATATGGAAGCCTTCATCGCCGAAATGCGCGCCGAAGCCCACGACGGCCTCCAACAAACCGAATCCCTCCCCGACGAACCCGCCGTCGCCGTCCTCCCTTTCACCTCCCTCGCCCTCGACCCCGCCCTCACCGAATTCTGCGACGGCCTCACCGAAGAGCTCTCCTACCAGTTACAATCCGTCGAAGGCCTGCGCGTCGCTTCCTCAACCTCCGCCGCCCGCTTTCGCGGCCGTACCGACGACCTCCGCAAAGTCGGCGCCCACCTCAACGTCAACTTACTCCTCGAAGGCTCCGCCCGCTCCGCCAGCGGACAAGTCCGCATCATCATCAAGCTCACCGACGCCGCCTCCGGCTACCAGGTCTGGACCGAACGCTTCGATCGCGATATCTCCAAGGTGCTGCAAGCTCAGGATGAAATCGCCGTCGCCGTCGCCAACGTCCTCCGCGCCAAAGTACGCGGCGAAGCGCTCGCCATCGCCCCGCCCGTCCCCACCGGACGCACCGCCGAGTTCAACACCGCCTTCGCCACCCCCAACCTCGAACTCGGCGAAGTCATAGCGGCTGCCCGCGGACTCCGCGAACCTGTGGAAACGATGTCGGCTGCTATCATCGCCGCCAAAAAACTACTCGAAGCCCGCCCCGATGCCGTCGAAGCCTTCGTCGCCGTCGGCTTCGCCCATGCCGTCCTCAATAACCCGAAATCCGCCGAACAAGCCTTCGCCCACGCACTCAGCATCGATCCCCTTCGCGCCGACGCTCGCGCCGGGCAAGCACTCTATGTCCTGGCTCCCCGGGGCGACATGGACGGTGCCATCGCCCTCCTCGAAGCCGCCACCACCCCAGCCCTCGAAACCGTCCTCGGCCTCGCCTGGCTCTTCTTCTTCCAGGGGCGCCACGAAATGGCCATCGAACAAGGCCGCCGCGCCTTCAAACTCGACTCCACCGCCCCTGACGTATATCTCCTCCTCGGCCGCGCCTACGCCGCCCTTAGCCAGTTCCGCGAATCGCTCATTGTCCTCGGCCGCGGCCAGGTTCTGGCCCCTGATGACGCCCGCCTCCTCGCCGCCACCAGCTACGCCCACGCTCTCTCCGGAGCCCCCCAGGAAGCCAATCGCATCGCCGACGACCTCGGTGCCATCGCCCAAAAACGCTACGTCTCCATGCTCGATCTCGCCCTGCCCTACGCCGGCCAGGGCCTCGCCGAATGGGTCGATTGCTGCTACGACAAAGCCAAAGAAACCGGAGCCGCCGGCATGCTCTGGTGGAACCTCGATCCCGCCTGGAAGGATTTCCGCAAAACAGTTAGCTAAGGCGCCACGCAACGGAAGTTAGCCGCGTCATCAATACTCCCGCTGCCCGAATACCGCGCAATCTGCGGATGCGGACACAGCGGTCGGGTGCGAACGGCCTTTCCAGAAGCGATCTGACTCGCGGGAATCGAAGCCGGTGCCGCCCCCGCTTCCACCCACTGCAACAGCGGCGTAGCCATGTCGAACGAACTGGTACCAACGCCCCCACGGCAATGGAACATGCCAGGAACCATGAACAGCCGCGCGAAGTCGCCCGTCGAAGCGCCCATCCGTGCCGCCACTTGGTCGTAATACTCCACCGCTACCCGAGGATTCACCTGCGGGTCCGCCCAACCAAAGTAGAGGATCAGTTTACCGCCGCGCTGGCGGAACGCCGACAGGTCCGGGTCGGTCGCGTCGATCACCTGTTGCAGATACTGCAGCCGGGGGATCTCCTTGTCCAGGTCGAAGGTGCTCATCACCCGTTCCGGATCGATCCCCGGAGTGGCCATGTACCGCAGAAAGTCGATCCCGTAGTTAGCCCACACACTCTCTCCATTCGCCCCGCGGACCTCCTGGCCCAGCCACCCGCTCCGCCCACCCGGCGGAGCCACTTCGGCACCCACCGGCCAGCCGGGAAAGAAACGCTTACCCTGCCGGGAGATATCGCTGTAGATCCGCTCAGCCGACGCGATCTCGGCGGCGGTGAAACAGCTGGCGTCGTTCTTACCCTCGGCGCAGCGGGGCAGATCCTGGGCAGCTTTGAAACCGCACCGTAAAGGATCGGAGATCACTCCATCCTTCACGCCGTCGGCCCCATCGCACTTGGCGTAAACGCGCTCCGCCAGCAGGCCGAGCTTAGCGGCCGGAAACGGATTCTCCGCCATGCCGCGCATCCAATACGCCCGCGCGAGCATGTTCCCCGTATTGTAAAGCGCCGGCGCCCCGGCAATGATCCCATCGAAGTCATTGGGGTACCGCTGGGCAATGGTCAGGCCCTGCCGCCCTCCCTGCGAACACCCTTCGTAATAGGATTTCGACGGGGCCGCGCCGTAGTAACGGCGCACGAGCATCTTAGCCGTTTCCGCAGTCACGTGCAGCGAACGAAACCCGAAATCGAGCAGCTTCTGCGGCGTCATGGCGAAGCTGGCGCCCGGTTCCAGCGCCGCCGAGTGGCCGGTATCGGTAGACGCACTGGCGAACCCGGCACGCAACGCCCGGGCGTGGCTCGCCACCCGGCCCGCGGCACCAAACGATTCACCCGCCCAGCCGCCGTTCCCAAACATGTAGAACCGCCCGTTCCACCCCGTGGGAAGATTCACTTCCATCCGCAGTTCCGGCTGCGCCATCAGGAACAGCTGGCAATGCTCCGGCGTCGAGCCCTTGGCCGGGATCAGCTCCGCGCTGATCACCGACAGCTCTAAACCCGTTAATTCGAGCAACTGCCGGCAGGGCCCGACCGGCGCGGCCGACGGGTTCGTCGCCCTCCAGCCCTGAAACGGCACGGCCTGCCCAAAGACGGTTGGCGCCAGCAAGAGAAAACCAATTCCAGATAGCAAGACTGCATTGCGGTGGGAAGACATTTCTAACATAGGTTTTCCTTAGAATAATCGTAGAATAACACTCTGCTGATCGGTTGGCGTCGTCGACCCAAACACCCCCGCTCCTGCCCGCCTCTAAGCCGCGGCGCCGCCAGCAGCGTCAACAACAGCCAGAGGCTCTCCCCGCCCACCCCCCGGAATGCTGACACTCCGCTTCCTCGCCGCGCCCTGCCTCCTTACCCGCCACCAGCGCAATCGTCGTCATCAGAATTGCCTCCTCACGAGGCGTCCCTATTGCCAAAGTAAGTAACGGAGTAACAAGTCATTATTCGCCCCCCCCCTCGCATGCTTCAGCCGCTGCGCCGCCAAACGCGGAGTCAACTGAGAAACCCACGAGCATTCTTTCCGCCATCGCCGCCGCACTCGTCAACCCAAAGCTCAACAGGATCCGACCCACAATCCCGCCCCTGCCAGCAACCCTGCGCCTCCGCCTTCCGCGGATGCCCAAATCGACGAATCTTCGGAGACGCGACCAATCCGAGCCCAAACAGCATACAATTGCTGCTGTATGAACCGTCGCAGCTTCCTCACCTCCCTCGCGGGAGCCCTCCCCTTCTCCGCCCTCGCCGCCCCCCACCGCGGCAAAATCAAAATCACCGCCGTCAAGTGCATGATCGTCCGCGGCACCTGGGATTGGAACCTCGTCAAAATCGAAACCGACGCCGGCATCTCCGGCCTCGGCGAAGCCTATTGGGGCTTCGGCGTCAAGGATCTCCTCCTCAACCAACTCGCCCCCCTCATCATCGGCGAAGATCCCCTCAACGTCGACAAGCTCTATCACAAAATGCTCATGCGCAGCGCCGGCGCCGGTGCCCAATCCGGCGTCACCGTCACCGCCGCCTCCGGCATCGAAATCGCCCTCTGGGACCTCGCCGGCCGCATTCTCGAAACCCCCTCCTGCAACCTCCTCGGTGGCCGCTTCCGCGATCGCGTCCGCTTCTACCGCACCCTCCAAACGCCCCCCGACGTCCTCGACATGGGCTCCTGGCGCGCCCAAATGCAGGAAGCCAAAGCCGAAAAGTTCGGCTGGACCGCCTTCAAAGTCCAAGGCGACGGCATCCCCCCCAAAGCCGACCCCGAATACAAAGAACCCGGCCACGACCCCTACACCCGCGGCCTCACCATCAAGGACCTCAACCGCATCGGCCGCGCCATGCAGACCGTCCGCGAAACTCTCGGCCCCGACATCGATTTCGGCGTCGAAGCCCACTGGAAGTACGACGTCCGCGACGCCATCAAAATGGCCCAGGTCATCGCCCCCGCCAACCCCATGTGGCTGGAAGACCCCGTCCCCCCCGGCAACGCCGACGCCATGGCCCGCGTCACCCACGCCGTCGACGTCCCCATCTGCACCGGCGAAAATCTCTACACCCGCAGCGAATTCCGCCGTCTCATCGATATCCAGGGCTGCGACATCGTCCACATCGATATTCCCAAATCCGGCGGGCTGCTCGAATCGAAACGCATCCACGATCTAGCCGAAAACTCGTTCATTGCGACCGCCGCGCACAACCCCGCCAGTCCCATCGGCACCATCGCCTCCTGCCACGCCGCCGCCTCCATGCGCGATTTCCGCATCCACGAACTCGCCAAGTACATCGACTGGTGGCAGGATCTCGTCATCCACGAAGGGCCCATCATCAAGGACGGCTATCTCACCATTCAGGACAAGCCCGGCTTCGGCATTGAACTGAATCCCGACGTGGCCAGAAAGCACCTCGCCCCCGGCGAGACATGGTGGGGCTAAGCGGTCAACCTAGGGAACGAAAGCCACCCTCGGCGCGTTCCCTTTTTGTTGCCGCCCAGAACCGCAAGAACGCACAAAACTCTCATTGCCGCCGTCTGGCTCGCCCTTCCAGAATCTGGGACGTATAGCAGACGCGCGCACGTTTAACCCTTAAATTCCTTCGCACACGGTCGATATCCAGATACTGCGAATCTTCCGGCCTGCTCATCCGCAGTAGAGTGTTCGTATCGAGCAGCCAGACCTCCGCCATCAGTCATGCTCCTGATAGATAGACTCCCTCGTAAATGCCGAATCAGGCAAGGCTGGAATCTTGTGAGAGTACTGAGCAATCTCACGCCAAGCATTCTCAAGTCGACCTTCACTGAGCTAATTCGGCGAAGGAACCCGAAGCGCGTCTTTGATCAAACCTGCCGCCTAGGCCTCAGCCAAGCTTCCATGTTCGGCCGCCCTCCGCGACAACTCCGCCTGCACTTCCGGTCCGAGCTCAACCGTAATCGTCATAAATTCCCGCTCCAATTTTAGCCTGAACCGATGGACCACCTTACCGATCCGGCATTCGCCAACACGACCGGACGCCGATCCAGCGGAAGGGTTCATCGCCGTTATTCGGAACCCGCCGGTTGAAACCGCCGCCCCACGAACCGGCCCCCGGTCCGCGTGCCATCCTCTGCAATGCGGACAAGCAACCCGCGACGCTCCGGATGCGGCTCGTATTGCGGAAACGGCCCCGCCGCCAGCGCCGCGGCCACCCGCGCCCGACCCGCCGGCGAGTCGACACTGTCGAGAATCTAAGAGACTAGCAAGCTCTCCCCGACACCACTCCCTGACGCCCTTCGAGTTGCGAATCGACGGACCGCCCGAGCCGCCAGAACCAGACCATCCGAGAGCCCTCCGGGTTGACTCATGGCCAAACAGTAGCACATTGCTGCCCACCTCCGGCGACGACACCCGCAGCCCCGGCCATCTCCGAGGCCGTCATACCGCGCGAGCGCCCGTCACAACTGCGGAATACCGTCAAAACGCCGATCCCCCGTCAAAGCGTGTCCGCAAAGCACCGTAACTCGCCTGCCGTAACAACGAGGCCCTGGCGCGCTAGCGTAGCGAGATACTCCTCGACGCTATACTGCGGATTCAGCAGCCGTCCCCGAACCTTGTGCAAGGCGCTGCAGAAGACCCCGGGCCAAAGACTGAGCTGTTTGCGGAGGAACTCATCGGGATGCTGCGCCTCTATCTTGAAGCCCGCCAGCACCTCCTTCGGAAAGTCTTTCAAGTTCTGCGTCACAATCACATCACACTGGCCGACAATAGCCGCCGCCAGTACATGCCGGTCGTTCGGATCGGGAAGCGTAAGGGACCCAATCAACGGCTCATACCCCGTGATCAGGCTGTCTCTTGTCGCCTTGTCCATCAAATCTCGCGTCCGCTCAAGCGCTGCCCGGTCCCGTTGGGGCCTACTATTTCAGCTCAGGCAAAACGACCCTCCGATCGAAAACTTGAAGCCCCTTTCCCGCGAGCCGACACCGCTGCGCACCAGAAACAGGACACCCGCCACTCCGGAAATCGACCCGCAAGCCAGACCCATCCGCGCCCGAGACCAGCGATACGGCGACAAACATGCGGCGGTGCCAGCACGACGACGTAAAGCAGGGGATCGGCCGTTCAAACTGCCCGGACTACCACCCCACCCTTTCGCTTTTCTCGTTCGGTGAGTGTTTCGTGCAGTAGTGACTTGCTATCTGTCTGGTAAGGCAGACCCTTGTATTCCGCCTGTTTTCGGGCCAAAGCCAAATCTGCGGCGGGAATCCGTAGCGCCACCACGGGAGCTGCCGCTTCCTTGGATGCGGCGATCCGCTCCTGCAACTTCTCCTTGGTCAAAACTTGAGCCTCGCCGCTTTTCACAGCGGCTACGAGTTGTTCCCCATGCAGGTTGCGATTCTCATACCACCACGCTGCTTCTTCCGCCTCGGTGGCGAAGGTCGGTAGGACGTGCTTCGTTTTTTCCTCTAACTGCTTCTTCATTCCGCAATTGGCCGTCCACTATCGGCCCGTCCTCGCGAAACTGCTCTTGATGCGCCCCTTCCTTCGACCAAGACCGCCTAGGACGCCAACCGCTCCGCGAACTGACTGTCCAGAAACTCCAGACCCTCCCGGCGCCGCCCAGCCATCGCGGTAAGCCACGCCGCATAGTCTCGCTGATCGGCCGTCAGCTCTACCGCCGGCAACTCGAGCAACTGGCTCCCGATCATCTTGGTCCTCTCCGTGCTTTTCTCCAGTTCCGCCGCCAGCAGAGTTCGCATGCCCTCAAAATCTTCCATTTTGCCCGGATCATGTTGATGGGCTTCCATGAAATCAGCAATGATTAGCAGCAAGTCGATTTCGTTCGAGTCCAACCGAAGCGTCACGCCACCTTTATTTTTGACCATCACGGAACTGCTCCTAGTTTCCTAAGTCCAGCATACCGCCTCCATCATTTTGCTGCTCGTTGCGGGAACCGGCTCATCAGCGGGTAGAACGCCGAAAGGATCGGCACCGCGGTTCGCCGCCGTCGCCCGTCGGCCGACCAATCAGCCACCGCCTTCATCGAAAGCGTGATTACTGCCGCGTCACTTCCCTGCGGAAGCTCCAACTCTTGAATCGGCAAGTCCTGCTCCTTCCATAGACCAACAACGCGCTTCCGGCTCACGCCCACTCGGGGTCGACTCAGCCCCGCCATTCCCAGACTCGTCAATGTCAATACCGACGATCCAGGGTCCTCCGCCAGTGTCGTCGCGTGCCTCGCCGCCCATCGCGTCTCCAACTGCGGTCCATCCATCAGCAACGCAATCGTCAGCCCCGGACCCAGCGCCCGAACGAGATCCCCCGCCGGATCCGGCCGAGCCAGGTCCTCACAAATCAAAATGCATGTATCAAGCCACGGCTGCAGCCGAGTGAAAGTCAAAACTCGCGTCGTGAGGTCGATATGCTCCCACCATTTCCGTCCAGGATGCAGACTTCCTCCCAGCGAATACTGGCGAATTTGATTCTCCTCAAGCTGCCAGCGATGGTGCTTACCCTGCAGTACCGGTGCCGCACCCGGAAGGGCGATCAATACTTGATTCGCCGCATGTCTCTCCCCCGCGCCTTCCTTTGCAACCCCCGCCACCAGCCCAATTCCCCGTTCCGCCAAGCGCTCTGCCAACCTCTCGCCCGTTTCTCGGGGAATCGCTAACTCTGGCAACAGAACCAGTTTTATTCCACTCGCCGCCTTTGCCGCCTCATCGAGCAGAACTCCAATCCACTCCCATAGAGCCTCGCCAGGATCCTCCGGATCGTAAGAGAAAAAGCCAAACGAAACCGGCATCGTTGGCATTTCGTTCGCCAATGACTTCGAGGGTGAAAACTGACTCGGGAACACCTCCAGCGGCCACGGAACCACCAGAATCGACAGGGAAACGTCGTCGTCGATCGGCACCGCGTCGAAACGAGGGGCCATGTCCGGTGTTTCGACCAATCCTACATAGAGCGAGAGCGACCGGATCGTCAATCCTTTCTGCGGACATCGCTGCCTCGGCAACACTCGAATCCGATTCGGCGGAACCAATTCGCACAACGTCGACCGGTCACTAGCCATCAGCGCGTTAAGTGCCCGCAAGATACAGATCAGAACCGCCTTCGAATAGGATCTGTGCGGATTACCCAGCGCTACGGCAAAACGGCACGCATCGTCCGCCAAAGCACACAGCGAGAGCAAGGCACGGCGTAGGGTCGCATCGGGAGGGTTGAGCAAATCCTCTTCCAGCCGAGCGGTGACGTCCGCCCACAACGCAGCGACCCGCTCTGGGACTTTCCCCGAGAAACCTCCAAACGCAGCATCGCGAATCCACTCCGCCGCTACTTGCCCGCAAAACACCGCCCAGTCTTCCGTATCGTCTCCCGTCCACCGGGTTAGAGCTCCCACATAGGCCCCGCCCTGCCGAAGCGCGTAGCAGCACAAGGCAAACATATCCGGCGGCCACCCAGGGACCGACGGCGGTCCGGTCTTGTCGAAAAATCCAGGCACGATGCCACCCCAAAGTTGTCGAAGAGTAAGTTGCTGATTTGCAAGTGGCGGCATTGGCTCAGGGTTTTCCTAGTATCAGCGGTTTGTTGACTAGCATAGGTACAGCTGCCTCTTCATCATAAGGCCATCTCATAAGAAACAACCCTCCCAACGCCAACCCGTTTCTTTGGTACCGTAGGAGTTCCACCAACCAAGTATCACCCCGATCGCGCCACCTCACGCCCGGCCCGCAAACCAAACCCGCATCTCTGTTCGCCGTGCTTCCTAAGGCGATGCAACCGATTACCGCCGACGCACCAAAGCACTTAACCCTACAGAATTCTCCTAATTAAACCGATCATTAAAAAAGAGCAACACTCGAAGATGATTCTGGAACTACAGCACCTTAAAGCTGCAGCCCCGAAATCATCTGATGTCGAGGCATATCATAAGTGGAAAGGTCTCCGGGACTCGCTCCGGGCCGCGATTCAGAACGAATCCTCGAAGCAACTAGCCAATGCGCGTATTGCCGGCATGACGACCACCTATGCTGTGCTCCACTACCAGGCTCTCCAAGAGGTTGGCAAAGCGTCGCTCGTCGTTATGGATGAAGCCAGCCAAATCGGAAACGCCTACGCCATGATGCTCGCCCGCTTGGGCAAACGCTGTCTTTTTGCCGGCGATCCTAGACAGCTCTCACCCATCGTTCAGTCTGATAAATGCGAATACGTTGGCAGCTGGTTGGGTAAGTCCCCTCTAGGCTGGTTGGGGCTTCGCACTGATAAGCAAACTGTGACGCTCGAAGAGCAGTTTCGCATGGCGGCCCCAATTAGTCTGGCGGTGAAAAAGGCCTTCTATCCGGATATTGATCTGCGGGTGGCGGACACGAAACGCCATGACGTAAAGTGGACGGCGGCGCGGCAACCGTTGGCGAAGCACATTCTTGGCGACGGACATATTTGTCTGATTTACGTGGACTCGGAAGCCCAAAATGCGCCAGAGTACCAAGGATACGTGTGTCCGGAGTCTGTCGATGTCGCAATCGCGGTCGCTGCACATTTAGCGAAGGAACTACAGAACACGGAGGAAAGGATTTTGATCCTAACCCCATACCGCGCCCAGCGCTCGGCTCTCGAATCCCGCATGCGCCAGAAGGGAATTCCCCAGACAAAAGTCCGGACCGTTCACAGCGTTCAGGGTTCAGAAGCCCGGTTTGTCATCCTTGATCCGGTTCGTCCGAGTGCCGAATTCGTAAACGACGAAGGGGGCCGGCGGCTGCTCAATGTTGCAATGAGCCGCGCCCAAGGTCAATTGATCATCATATTGCAGAGGGATTTCACGACGAACGACGTGCTGCGGCAGTTGCGCGCCCAGTTCTCCGACCGGCGCTTATCGCCGGAAGCCATCAATGCAGGCCTGGGCCTAAAGTTTGAAAAGACCCCTTCTACGCCACCTGTCACAGCCATCGTCGCCCCGCCGATCGCCCTGCCGCGAACGCTAGCTGATGAGTTCAGCGCCGATCTCAACGAGAAGCTATCGTTACTCCCGCGGGACTCGCCATTTCGCAATGTTGACTTTATGAGTTTGTCGATGCGTGTGAAGTACAGGTTGGCCCTATCCCAGACCGAGAAGGAAGCCATCTACAAGGCTCTTACGCAGTAAGTTTACTCAGAGCTCACCCGTGCGCTCAATTCCAGGTTACGCCCGCAACTTACTCCACGTTTTCCACGTCGGCTCCCCTCGATGGAACGGGTTGCTCCGCCAAGCCCATCGGTGCGGAGCCACCCGATCAACCCCAATTCTATATTCGTGATTCACGAATATAGAATTGGGACTTAGTGTGTAACCCAGCGGATCTGTTCGTGGTCCTGAGGATAATCGTGGTTCAGTCGAAACGCCTTCTGTACTTTGAGCTAGGCTACACCCTCCAAATGTGTGCCTCGGAAGTCCACGCCCGCGTAGAGCAGGCGACGGCGTGCAACCTCCCGTACGGCCGGGCGCTTATGCAGAGATCACGTTGGTATCAAGAAGATAACCACTCATCCGAAATCAACCGGCCGACATGCGCTCGGCGTCCGCGTAAAGTAGCGATCAACCTCCTCGTCCATCAGCAACCCGCGAACCGGCGTGAACAGGTCGTAGAGATTTTCGGCCTGCGGCTCCGTTGATTGCGATGTGCTCGAACGTCCCAACTCCGCCGCCGTCGTCAGCAATTCCATCGCAAATTCCGACAGCGAAATCCCTCTTGCGTGGGCCTGAGCCAGCAGCCTGCGCTCAATCTCGGGTTGAAGATCTAGGGTCAAGCTCATGTGCTCTTCTCTATTCCACAGTAGCGGACGCCGTGGCTTTTGTCTCGGGTCGGGCAAACGAAGCTCTCAGCGATTCCCCTTTGGTCCCACCGACTAGGCAGGTCTACTCAGCCGTGGCTCGTCGCCTATGCGGAACAGAGTCAGAATGCCGATCACTCGTAATCAGCACCAAAAGGATGCTCCGTCGCCAATGCCGCAGTCCATCGGTCGTTACGACAACAGGCTCCCCCGTCAAAGCGTGTCAGCAAATCACCGCAATTTGCCAGCCGCCCACGAGGGCGCTGGAACTGCGATACGCTGGAAGTAGAAAAAATCGGCTCATGCAACTCCAACTCACGAAACGGGAAGTGATCGAGGAAATGACGCGGCGGCTGGTGAAGTTTTATACTCCGGTTCGCATCTATCTTTTCGGTTCCGAGGCGCGTGGTGAAGCCGGGCCAGATAGCGATCTGGATTTCCTGGTCGTCGTGCCTGACGACACGCCGGACGAAACTCTGCGGAGTACCGGAATCTATTCCCATCTGTCGGGACTCGGCATGTCGAAGGATGTAATTCCGTGGCGGCAAAGCGACTTCGAAACACGCGCGGCCTATGTCCGCGCATCGCTTCCTGCGACTGTGGTCCGAGAGGGGCGGCTGCTCTATGAGTCCACGTGAGCCACTCGTTTCGGAAACGAGGCAGTGGCTTGAGCGAGCCCAAGCCGACTCACACGCCTGCACAGTCCTGATCGCGGCCGGTTTGGCGGCCGAAGCGCTCTTTCATGCGCAACAATGTGCCGAAAAAGCGATGAAAGCAGTGCTCACCTGGCATCAGATTCCGTTCCGGAAGACCCACGATTTGGACGAATTGAGACAAGTTTGCCTGCCGCTGGCGGGTTCCGCCGCCATTCACCTGACTGGCATCGAGCGGCTATCGCACTATGCTTGGCGATTCCGTTATCCCGGCGCCACACACGCTCCCGAGCCGTTGGAGGCCGAAGCCGCCGGACATGCAGCCGGAGAGCTCCTGAAGGCCGTGGCCGACCTCCTCGAACCGCAATTCCACAAGTCGGATGTCGCCGCGAGCGAGGCGGGTAGCGAGTAAAGTAAACCGGTAACCGCAACCGGGAGCGAACAAATCCGCAGCCACCGCCGCAGCGCTGCGGAGTACCCGGCCTTCGTCCGCTGATTCAGTCACAAGATCTCGTCCTACTCCGGCTATGCGCTCAAATCAGGAGAGTGGCGTCGGGAACAATTCTCAATCGATCGGCCTGTAGTTGGGGCGTACAGTTCGAATTGCCTCCGCAAATATGGCCTCTTCTTCCACATCACTTACCGTCTTCCGACTGCCATCGACCTTCTGGAAGTATTCCTGCAAACCTTCCAGCGCTCGCTTACGCTGTTCTGGCGAAAGGTTTGAGGCAACAATCGCTCCCGGAGCAATCGCCTTCACGCTAACAATTTCTTCTTGGGAAACCGGTCGACCGAGCCGAGCTTCAACCGTCACTTTTTGCTCCAGTTATGCAACGTCGACTGTAGCAAGGTACTCCGTCGAGCGCGACGGAATCTCGACCCGGCGCGGACCGAACGAAACATGCTTTCGCACACTCTCCGCCTCCAACCGTCTGTAGTCGGCAAAGATAGCGTCGAGATCGTAATCGAATTGGGCCGCGTGTTCCTCGCGAATCCGCCGAACTTCCGCAAGGATCGGATCTTCCACCGCTTCAGTCTCCCATCAATTGCACTGGCTGAAAAGGGTCGGCGTGCAGCAACCCATTTCCAATCAAGCGACTGGAAGCCGTCCAAACACTGCAGCGTTCGCAATATGTTTGCAGTTCCACGTCAAGTTGCTCCTTGCTGCCGACCAGCGCCATCCGGCCCTCCGCCAACTCGGCCGGAGCCCTCCAGGTGCTCCCGTTCGGTCGCGTTTCTCGACGTTACCGGCGAATGGCGCATCCTGTTCAAACCCACCCTCGGCTGCGCCGGGGCGGAATCGCAGGATCCCTACTAGCCATCTCCAATGCCCGCTCGTACAACCCGGCCGTCGCGCGGAAATTCGTTTCTTGTAGCTTTCGCAAGGCTGGTTCAATCTCAACCAGTCCCGCTTGCGCCGCCTCCACGAGAATGCCCAATGTGCCTGTTACAGTAAGTCCTCGTTCCAGCGCCACCTTCACTCCAATCCGGTCATCGATCAGCAACAAAGGGGCCCTCAGCTCCTCAGCCAGCGCGATCGCCTCTCGCTCTCCACGGTGCAGATTGGGAATGGAGTCAATCAGCGGTTTGGCAGGCGCCCCGAGCTCAACCCAACCAGGAAGTTGAACAGCCCACTCCCGAACGATGCGCAAGCCGTCTTCAGCCTGTAGCTCGTCCAGTACAACGCCGGGCAGGACGACCTTTGCGTAAAGCCTCGACAAGATGTCAATTTCCCCGATGCGCACTAGGTACCGGATCGGCGAGGTATCCGCGACAGCGATCATGGCACCGGTGCAAACGCGCCCTCAGCGCGAAGCCGTTGCAACGTAGCAACATCCCTCTCCAAATCTTCCACCGTGTAGGCATCTTTCGACACACGGTGATCCTCTAGGAATTGCTCCCAACGCATACGGGAAAAGCCCAGTGCCTCTGCTGCTTGTGGGCCGCCCACTCGGTCTTCTCGGTAGGCTTCCAGCACCAAAGATTCCAGGGCCTGACGGGACAACTGTTGCGGCGTAGCAGCCCCAAGTTGGGTCGCCAACGCCTCCGGGATCTCCAAAGTGATGGTCATAATCGCTCAGCCCTCCTGGCTCTAGATCTATCATCTCCTATCGGACGACGCAATCCAGACCGGTCGTCTCATTTCACCGCCACCATCAAGGATATAGCCAAGCGCGATCGATACGCCCGCAACTCCTGCGCACCGGCCACAGACCGTCATAAATTTGACCCCGCAAATCCTTTTAGCCGCAACCGGGTTCGAACGAATCCGCAGTCATCGCCGCCGCGCGGCGGAGTGCCGGGCCTTCGAGGCCCGGCACTCCGCACTACCCCTAATCCGCCGATTCAGTCACAAAACCCCGGTCCCTTACTCCGCCGATTCAATCGGTCCGCCGCCCCACTGTAGAAGGACTCGTACACGCTCGCGGCGAAGAAACCGGGCGAACGGCGTCGCCTTCTCGGTCCGAGGTGTCCAGCCCTATTCCCCCGGATCACTCTTCCACTTCCCAACGTCAACTTGGCGCAGCGACGCCACGATCTCATCGAAACCCGCGTCCTCCGTCCACTGACCGACAAACTCTCAGAATCCCGCATGCCTCGATCGATCCACCGCCGGTGGAACTTTCCCGCTGATCGAATGCTCAGATGCCTTTGATAGTCGACCCATGAATCCAGGATAACTCCAAATGCCGTGCCACGCCGCTCCAGCTCCAGCAATAATCAATTACCATCACAACAAGTACACTTTATTTCTTCTTTCTTTCAATAAATTGAAAATTCTATATCTTGACAAACTCAAATCCACTGCTACAATCAATCCAGAAGAAGCCCACTGAGCCACTCCGGCCCCGTGGGCTTTTTTATTTCCCATACGGAGATCAAAAATGCAAGATCAGACCACGAACGACAGCCTCGGCGAAGAGCAGCGAAAAGCCCGCCGAGCCGAAATAAACCGCCAGAATGCCCAGAAAAGCACCGGACCAAAATCCGAAGCGGGAAAAATGAACTCCCGCATCAACAGTCTCAAAAACGGCAGCCGAACCGTCATCGTCGACCACACCGGCGCTCCCGGGCTCGCCCTGCTCTCCGGCGAAGACGCCGCCGAATATCGCAATATGGTCGCCGAATATTCCCGCTATTTATCCCCGCGAAGCCGCGTCGAAACCGGAATAGTCCAACGAATCGTCGACGCCCAATGGCGTCAATTACGCAATTCCCGCCTCCAAACCCTCGAACTGGAAAGCTGCCTGGCCGACGTTCGCGAAATCGAGTACCCCGGCTTGGCCCCGCAACTCGTCGGAGCCATCGACCTGCTCACGGCCAACCGGATGTCCCTCGATTCGAAAATACCGCAGCAACTGCAACGGGAAGAAGCCATGCTGGTGCGCCTCATCAACGCCAGTCTTCGCGAGCTAACTATGCTCCGCAAGCTGAATCCCATGCCCAAATCCCCGGTGCGGCCCCGTACCGAATACCTCGGCCCGGACGCCGGCCCCGTCGACAACCTCTTCAAAGACGAACCCTCAGAACCGGAAGAAAACAAACAGGAAATGGCACCCGCGCCCAGCGAGCGAAGCCAAGTCGATACCGGCTGGGCCACCGCCTCGGAGCGGCCGACCAAGCCTCTAACCTTTGCCGTCGGGTCCACCGTCGAAACCAATGCCTACATGGAACCAAGCTAAGAGCGAAAACGAGCGAAAAACCCGCTTTGCCTTCGGGTTCAGCCCGCCCAAGAAGAGCGAAAGTCCGCCCCCTACTGCGGAGCCCTGCCCGAAAATAGACCCGGCTTGCCCTGCGTCTCAATGGGTCGCCGCCCATCTCGGCTTCACGCCGGATCCGCGCCAGGCCGAGTTCCTGGACCGTACCGACCCCCGCCTCGCCTTCGTCACCTCCCGCCAATCCGGCAAAACCCAGGCCGCCGCCGCCAAAGCCCTCCACCAAGCCCTCGCCCATCCCGGCTCGGACTATCTCCTCTTCGCCCCCGTCTCCCGCCAATCCGGCCACTTACTCACTCGCATCCGCCAGTTCTGTAAGTCGCTGAACCTATCCACTAACTCCGACCCCGACCATGACAACGCCGTCGTCCTCCCCAACGGCTCCCGTTTCATCGCCCTCCCCGGCGTCCCGGGTAACATCCGAGGCTTCTCCGCCGTCCGCGCCGTCATCGTCGATGAAGCCGCCTTCGTCGACGACGCCCTCTTTCCCGCCGTCTCCCCCATGCTCGCCGTCTCCTCCGGCAGCCTCTGGGCCCTCTCCACCCCCAACGGCCAGACCAACGTCTTCTATAGCATCTGCAACACCCCCGCCAACGGCTGGGCCGTCCTCCGCTCCCCCGCCGCCGATTGCCCCCGCATCGCCCCCGCCTTCCTCGCCGCCGAACGCGCCCTCCACGGCGAAGCCCTCTACGCCCAGGAGTACGAATGCGCCTTCGTCGCCGCCTCCGTCCAGTTCCTTGACCGTTCCGTCATCGCCCGCGCCAAAGCCCCCTACCTCCCCACCGGCACCCTCTGCTTCGGCCTCAATGAGCTCTTCATAGGCATCGACGTCGGCAAACGGCAAGACCATACCGCCATCGTCGCCCTCGAATGCCACCTCACCCAATCCCGGGACCGCGACCCCTACTCCGGCAACCATATCGTCACCGCCCAGTTACTCGTCCGCTACGCCGAATCCCTCCCCCTCGGCGCGGACCACTTAGACCTTCCCGCCCGCCTCCGCGCCGTCATCGCTTCCCTTCCCGGCCCCTATAAGCAGGTGCAAGCCATCATCGATGCCACCGGCGAAAGCACCCTCATCGAAGTCCTCCGCCGCGATAAGTCCCTCTCCAAAGTCCCCCTCACCCCCGTCGCCATCACCGGCGGCCACCAAGCCACCCACTTATCCGGAGGTTACGAAGGCATCCCCCGCCCCGACTTACTCACCCGCCTCCGCACCGCCTTCGGCTCCCACAAACTAACCCTGCCCGCCGATACCCCCGGCCTCGCCGAACTCGAAACCGAGCTCATCGCCTTCCGCTCCGACGGCCACCAACCCGAACACGACGACCTCGTCTTCGCCCTCGCCCTCGCCGTCTGGCTCGCCTTCCAACGCCAGAAGGACCACTTCTTCCCCAACCCCGGCAGGCACCCTCTCCGGTCCTAAAAGGCGGTATCCTAAAGGCCGCATGACAGAATTCGGAATCGGCGTCGACCTCGGCGGCACCAACCTGCGCGCCGCCGCCATCGATCGCGACGGCAACCTCCTCGATACGCCTATTAACGCGGATACCAACTACCACGGCGGCCGCGAAGCCGTCATCGCCGATATCGTCGCCGCCGTCAACCGCCTCAAGGTCCAGTTCGAAGGCTCCCGCCTCGCTGGCGTCGGCATCGGCGTCCCCGGCTTCATCCGCCTCCGCGAAGGCTTCATCACCAACTCCAATAACCTCCCTTATTTGGAGAATTTCCCCGTCCGCGACGATATCGAACGCCGCCTCGGCACCCCCATCATCCTCGAGAACGACGCCAACGCCGCCGCCCTCGGCGAGACCTGGATGGGCGCCGGCAAAGAGGTCGACGACCTCGTCCTCCTTACCCTCGGCACCGGCGTCGGCGGCGGCATCATCCTTCACGGCAAGGTCCTCCACGGCGCACTCGGCATGGCCGGCGAACTCGGCCACCTCACCATCGACCCCAACGGCCCCCCCTGCGGCTGCGGCAACAACGGATGCCTCGAAAAGATCGCCTCCGCCACCGCCGTCGAGTCCATGGCCTACCTCATGTCCCTCGGCGATAACCTCACCTCCCGCGACGTCTATAACCTCGCCGCCGGCGGTAACATCAAAGCCCAGCGCATCTTCCAGCAAATGGGCCGCGCCCTCGGCATCGCCATCGCCAATCTCATCAATACCTTCAACTTCCCCCTCTACTTACTCAGTGGCGGCATGCTCCCCGCCTGGGATTACTTCGCCCCCACCATGCTCGAAGAGGTCTCCCGCCGCTCCTTCACTTACCGGAACTCCCAAACCCGCATCGAACAGGCCAAGCTCGGCAACCTCGCCGGCCTCTACGGTGCCGCCTATCTACCCCTCCAAAATCAGGCCCTCCACTCCCGCTAACCTCCCATGACTTACTGGCTCGGAATTGACATCGGCACCGGCGGCTCCCGCGCCCTTCTCGTCGACGCGGCAGGTGCCGTCGTGGCCTCGCAAACCATCGCCCATGAAGATATGGCCATGGCCCAGCCCCTCTGGGCCGAGCAGCGCCCGGACGATTGGTGGCGCGCCGCCGCCGCCGCCATCCACGGCGTCCTCGCCCAGCAACCCGGCTGCACCGTCAAAGGCGTCTCCCTCTCCGGACAAATGCACGGCCTCGTCATCCTCGATGCCGAAGGCGCCGTACTCCGCCCCTCCCTCATCTGGTGCGACCAACGCAGCCAAGCCCAAGTCGACTGGATCAACTCCACCATCGGCCCAGACAAGGTCCTCGCCTGCACCGCCAACCCCGTCCTCACCGGCTTCACCCTCCCCAAGTTACTCTGGGTCCGCGACCACGAACCCGCCAACTACGACAAAGTCCGCCACTTACTCCTCCCCAAGGACTACATCCGCTACAAGCTCACCGGTGAGTTTGCCTCCGACGTCAGCGACGCCTCCGGCACCGCCCTGTTCGACGTCGTCAACCGCCGCTGGTCCTCCGAACTCGTCTCCGCCCTCGGCCTTGACCCGGCCATTCTCCCAACAGCCGTCGAATCCACCCAGCAGACCGGCGTCGTCTCGCCCGCTGCGGCCGCGCTTACGGGCCTCGCCCCCGGCACCCCCGTCTATGGCGGCGGCGGAGACCAAGCCGCTTCCGCCGTCGGCAACGGCATCGTTGAACCCGGCATCGTCTCGGACACCATCGGCACCTCCGGCGTCGTCTTCGCCCACATGGACCAGGTCGCCTACGACCCCTCCGGCCGCGTCCATACCTTCTGCCACGCCGTCCCCGGCAAGTGGCACGTCATGGGCGTTACTCAGGGCGCCGGCCTCAGTCTCCAATGGCTTCGCAACCAGCTCGCCCCTAACCTCTCCTACGACGATCTCACCGCCGAAGCCGCCACCGCCCCTCCCGGTGCTCAAGATCTCTACTGGCTCCCCTATCTGATGGGAGAGCGCACACCCCACCTCGACGCCGCCGTCCGCGCTTCCTGGATCGGCCTCACCGCCGCCCACACCCGCGCCGATCTCTTCCGCTCCGTCCTCGAAGGCGTCTGCTACTCCCAGCGCGACTGCCTCGATATCATCGCCGGCCTCAACGTGCCCATCACCGACGTCCGCCTCTCCGGCGGCGGAGCCAAAAGCCCCTTCTGGTCGCAGCTTTTCGCCGATATCCTGGCCAAGCCCATCTCGCTTCTGGCCACCCAGGAAGGCTCCGCCTACGGCGCGGCTCTGCTCGCCATGACCGGCTCCGGCCACTTCGCCTCCGTCCCGGAAGCTTGCCGTGCCACGGTCCGCGAAGTCGACCGCCTCACCCCCCATAACCAGGCTTTCTATTCCGCCAAACACGCCCGCTACCAAGCCCTCTACCCCGCCCTCGCCCCCTTTTTCCGTGCGCTACTGTGACCTAAGTCTCCCGGTCCCGGTCGACCAGCTCTTCACCTACGAGCTTCCAGAGTCCTTGCGCCATCGCGCCCTCCCCGGCGCTCGCGTCGTCGTCCCCTTCGGCAGCCGCAAGCTCACCGGGGTCATCCTCCTCACCCACGACCTCGCCCCTTCCTACGCCGTCAAACGGGTCGAAAAGCTCCTCGACGAAGTGCCCGTCCTCGACGCGGGGCTCCTCCAACTCGCCAAGTGGATCGCCCATTACTACTGCGCTCCCCTCGGCGAAGTCCTCCGGTCCATGGCCCCGACGACCGCCGAAACCTCCCGCTCCAAGCTCTATACCCTCACCGACACCGGCCGCGACGTCCTTCGCCAACTCCTCTTCCAAACCGAGGACGAAGAACCCGCCATCCAACTTCTCCGCCTCCTCGAACGCCGCAGCCTCTCCGCTGCCCACTTACTCAAGAAACTCCCCGCCGCGAAGTCCGCCCTAACTTCGCTGGAAAAGAAAGGCTGGATCACCGTCGAAGAAGATATCTCCACCAAAGACCCCCTCCGCGCGCCCGCCGAGCAGCTCCGCGTCCGCTTCACCATCCGCCCCGAAGGGCTCAAGCTCCCCAAGGCAGAACGCGAGCTCCTTGCCTTCCTCGAACTCCATCCCGGCGAACACCAGCTCTCCGAACTCGACAAAACCCTCAAAAACGCGGGCCAAACCGCGCGCGCCCTCGCCCGCCGCCAACTCCTCGGCATTCGCCACGCACCGCTTGCGCTCACCGCTTCCGAACGCCCCCCACACAACCTTAACCCCCATCAGCAATCCGCCTTCGACCAGATCAAGGCCTCCCTCGACGCCCGCCTCTTTGAAGCCTTCCTCCTCCAAGGCGTCACCGGCTCCGGCAAGACCGAGGTCTATCTCAACTCGATCGAGCACGTCCTGACCCAGGGCCGCAGCGCCCTGTTACTCGTCCCGGAAATCGCCCTCACTCCCGCCGTCGCCGGCCAATTCTTCACCCGCTTCGGCGACCGCGTCGCCATCCTCCATTCCGCCTTCTCCGATTCCGAACGCGCCGAGCAGTGGCGGCGCATCCGCCAAGGCGAAGCGACCGTCGTCGTCGCCACCCGCTCCGGCGTCTTCGCTCCCATGAAAAACCTCGGCCTGCTCCTCGTCGACGAGGAACACGACGGAAGCTATAAGCAGCAGGAAGCCCCCCGCTACCACGGCCGCGACGTCGCCGTCGTCCGCGCCTCCCAAGCCGGCGCTACCGTCGTGCTCGGCTCAGCCACCCCCTCGCTCGAAACCCGCTACAACGTCCAGCGCGAAAAGTACAAGCTCATCGAACTCCCCGAACGCGTCGCCCACCGGCCCATGCCCATCGTCGACATCGTCGACATGCGCCAGGAGTTCCTCGAAACCCGCACCCAAAACCCCTTCTCCCGCCAACTGCTCGACGCCCTCCGCGAACGCCTCGACGCCGGCGAACAGTCCATGCTCCTGCTCAATCGCCGGGGCTTCTCCGCCTTCGTCACCTGCCGGGGCTGCGGCGAGCGTATCGAGTGCCCCAACTGCGCCGTCACCCTCACCTATCACAAGCGCGACCGCCGCCTCCTCTGCCACTACTGCAGCCACGCCGCCAAAATCCCCGACCGCTGCCCCAAATGCGATAGCGACTACCTGAACTTCATGGGCACCGGTGCCGAAAAGGTCGAGGACGAACTCCACAAAGCCCTGCCCGGCGCCCGCATCGCCCGCATGGACCGCGACACCATCACCACCAAGCGGCACTTTGAAACCATCCTCACAGGCTTCCGCGAAAAAAACTACGATATCCTCGTCGGTACCCAGATGATCGCCAAAGGCCACGACATCCCGAACGTCACTTTGGTCGGTCTCGTCAACGCCGACATCGGCCTCGGCGTCCCCGATTTCCGCGCCGCCGAACGGACCTTTCAATTGCTGACCCAAGCGTCGGGCCGAGCCGGTCGCGGCGATCTGCCGGGACGCGTCATACTACAAACCATCAACCCGGAACACTACGCCATCCGCCTCGCCGCGGTCCAGGATTATCCGGCCTTCTACGAAAAGGAGATCCTGTTCCGTCGGAGCATGAAGTACCCTCCCTTCGCGGCGCTGGCCAACCTGCTGGTCCGCGATGAGAAACAGGAGGACGCCCTGCGCAAGAGTACCGAACTCGAACGCCTCCTGAAGCCCGAACCCGAAGGAATGAAGGTGATGGGCCCGGCACCGGCGCCCGTCCCGCGCTTGAAAGCCGAGTTCCGCTACCAGATCCTGATCAAGGCCAGCGACCGGAAAAAGCTCAACGAACTCCTCCACAGCATCCGCCGCTACGCCCTCGAACAGAAGTGGGGCCTCACCTCGCTCGTGATCGACGTCGACCCGCTGAGCCTGCAGTGAGTATAATGCCCCCCATGGGTACGCTGCCCCACGTTCTCATCGAAACCAATCATCGGCTGGCGTCGCGCTTCTACGCGCAGGCCGGCAGCGCCGTCGCCTTGCCCGGCGCGCTGGCGGTCCATTCTGGCTATAACTCGACGGCCTTCAATATCTCCTCGCTCACCGGCCCCACTCCGCATCTGCCCACGGTCCTCAAGACCGTCACCGCACATTACGACCAGTTGCAGACCAGTTCCTCACTCTGGCTCTGCGAACAGTACGCCGCCGCGCCCGACTGCGCCGCCATGTTCGACTACGGCTACACCTTTCAACTATCCGCCCCCGGCATGTTCGCCGAACCGTTTCCCGCTCCGCGCCACGCGCTGACCCAGGACCTGACAATCCGTTGCGTCGAAAACGCGCAGGACGCGCTCCTCTTCGCACATCTAGTCTCGATCATCTTCCGCGTCTCCTTCCCGCTCTGCCAGTGCATTTATGGCAATCCGGACGTCTGGCGCCGCCCCGTCTATGGCTTCCTCGCTTATCGCGTCGAAGAACCAGTCGCCTGCGCAATGGTCACCGCCAACGCTGGCGTTGCCGGCTTCTACTCGGTCGGCACCCTGCCTCATTTCCAGGGCCGCGGGTATGGAGAAAAAATAATGCGGCACGCGGCCACATATTCTGAAACTCATTTCGGCTGTGGTTTATCAGTGTTACAATCGAGTCCCGCGGGGCGAAAGCTGTACGATCGCTTGGGATTTCGGGAATACACGCACTTCTCGATCTTCAACCGATCGGCCAAAACCAAGGAATAGAACACAATGGGAATGATTTCAGAATTCGAAGACTTCGTTAACAAAGGCAACGTGATGGATCTCGCCGTCGGCGTAATCATCGGCGGAGCATTTGGCAAAATAGTAGACTCTGTCGTCGGTGATCTACTGATGCCGGTAATTACTGCCGCAACCGGTGGGATCGACTTCGCCAATCACTTCATGCCGCTCGACGGCAAGGTGTACGCAACGCTCGCCGAGGCGAAGAAGGCAGGCACGCCGGTGTTCGCCTACGGCAACTTTGTGACGGTGCTGATCAACTTCGCCCTTCTGGCTTTCTGCGTGTTTTTATTGGTGAAAGCGGTGAATTCGATGAAGAAGGTCGAAGTGCCGGCCCCGGCCGCCGCCCCCGCGATAGCGGACGATGTAAAGTTACTGACAGAAATCCGCGACTTATTAAAGAAGTAACGACTTGGACCGGCTCCCTTTCTCCGCCACCCATCTGTCCCGCCCCTATGAGGCGATTACTCGGCTACCGGTGACGGTCCTTCTCGATAACGTGCGGAGCATGTACAACATCGGCTCCTTCTTCCGCACGGGGGATGCCGCCGCGATTGAGGCGATCCTGTTGGCCGGGATCGCGTCTACCCCGGAGCGGAACCCCAAGCAGATCGCCAAGACGGCACTCGGCGCGGAATTCACCGTACCTTGGCGCTACGCGGCGGAGTCGATCGACCTACTGGCGGGCCTGGCGCCGGAGACCGAAATCGCCGCGATTGAGACCACGCCACGGGCGATCGACCTGTTCGATTGGCAACCCCGCTTCCCGGTCTGCGTGATCTTCGGTCACGAGGTAGACGGGATCCAATCGGCGCTATCGGACCGGGCGGACGTGCATATCCGTCTGCCCATGCTCGGGGTGAAACACTCTCTGAACGTCGCTACCGCCGGGGGAATCGTCCTGTATGAGCTGCTGCGCAAGTATCGGAACTTAATGAACCATCTTGCTCTTCCGAGTCATGTAATCCATGAGTAGGTACTGACCCAGCGTGTAAGGCGTCGTGAAGTAAGCCTTCCCTTTGCACAGCTCAGAGATTTTCTTGACGAAGCTAATCAGATTATAGTCCTGGGCCAGCATGAACGTATTGATCATAATGCCCTGGCGTTTGCAGCGGCTGACTTCTTCGAGAGTCTTTGCGATGACCATCGGGTCGAGGCCGAAGGGGTTCTTGTAGATCTGCCCGTCATCGAGGGTCATCGCCGAAGGCTTGCCGTCGGTGATCATGATGATCTGCTTCATGTCCTTTTTTTCCTGCTGGAGAAGCTTTTGGGCCAGGATGAGACCGTCGCGCGTATTGGTGTGGTACGGGCCGACCTGGACGCGGGCGAGATCCTGCATGCGAAGTTCTTCGGCGGAGTCATGGAAGAGAACACAACGGAGAGAATCGCCTGGATACTGGGTTTTAATGAGATGGGCGAGGGCGAGGGCAACTCGCTTGGCCGGGGTGAAGCGGTCCTCGCCGTAGAGGATCATGGAGTGGGAGCAATCGAGCATCAGCACGGTTGCGCAGGAGCTTTGGTACTCGCTCTGGTGGACATGGAGATCCTCGTATTCAAGGTCGAGCGGAACCTTAACGCCTTCGCGCTGCATCGCGTGGAACAGGGTGGTGTTCACGTCGAGGTTCATCGTGTCGCCGAATTCGTAGAGCTTGGAAGAACCGCTGGTCTCCACCCCGGTCGACAGCTCGCGGGTATCGTGGGCGCCGAAGCTGGCTTTGCCGAGCGACCCCATGAGGTCTTTCAGCGTCTTATAGCCGAGGAAGTCGAGGGCTTTATCGGTGGCCTCGACCTGGATCTCCTGCCGTTCGCCTTCCTTACCAGGACCTTGGGGCGGCGTCGTGACGTAACCTTCGGTTTGCAACTTCTCCAAGAGCCGATCGACTAAGTCGTCGAACTGCTCCTCGGTCAGTTTCTGGAGTTCTTCCAACGGGACCAACTCTCCGCTGAGCAGGGCTTGGCGAATGGCTTCGCGCAGGTCGAGGGGCGGGGCTCCATACTGATCCTCGAAGCCGCTCTGGAGGAAGAACTCGGAGAGCGCCTTCATGAGGTCCTCGGCGGTGAGGCCGTAATCCTCTTCGGTGAATTTCGAATACCGTATGGAGCGCATAGATTAGTTGAACTGCTGGCGGCGTTTGTTACGGGGCTGGGGGTTGTCCTCGGAGCTTTCTTCCTGGCGTCCGCGGCGGTCTTCTCCCATGAAACCGAGCTCTTCGCTCCGGCTGATGCGGCGGTGGGCGTAGAGGCCTTCCAGCACAAACTCGGCGGCGGCGGCGCGCATCGCATCCGACTCGCCGACGCCGATGCCGAGGGCGGCGGTCTTTTCGAACAGGCCGTCGACGGGCATCATTTGGACGATCATGTCGGCTGAAGAGGTAGCTTCGTCGAGCTTGAGTGCCCCACCGCGCTCGAAGTATTTGACGATCATCCCGACGTTGACGCCGTCGAAATACTGGGTGAAGACGCGGCCTACGGCGGCCTTAATCAGTTCCCGGGCGACGGCTTCCCCGCCTTTCAACTCGCCTTCGTACTCGAGTTCGATTTTGCCAGTCATCGAAGGCAGAGCCGCGTAAAGGTCCACAACCCGCGGGACGGTATCGACTTCCATTGCAACGAGAGCGCGGTGTTCGGCGTTGGAAACGACGGACTCCATCACCGAGATGGGCAGGCGCTGGGACACCCCGGAGCGCTTGTCGATCTTCTTGTCCTCGCGGGCAATAAAAGCGACAGCTTCGACAACTTCGCGGATAAATTTGGGCACCGTGACGGCGATGCCGCCGGTTCGTTTGGTCCAAGCTTCCTGCTGAGTGATGGCAATGCCGTGTTCGAGGGTATGGGGGTAATGGGTGCGGATCTCACTGCCGATGCGATCTTTGAGCGGGGTGATGATTTTGCCGCGGGCCGTGTAGTCATCAGGGTTGGCGGTGAAGACGAGGACGATATCGAGCGGGAGACGAACGGGGTAGCCCTTAATCTGGATGTCGCCTTCCTGCATGATGTTAAAAAGACCGACCTGGATTTTTCCGGCGAGATCGGGCAGTTCGTTGATGGCAAAGATGCCGCGGTTGGCGCGGGGGAGGAGCCCGTAGTGGACAGTCAGCTCGCTGCCGATTTCGCGGCCCTGCTTTGCGGCTTTAATGGGGTCGATATCGCCGATCATGTCGGCGATGGTGACATCGGGGGTGGCTAGCTTTTCGACGTAACGGGCGTCGCGGTGCATCCACGCAATGGGGGTTTCATCGCCGAGGGCGGCGACCTGTTCCTTGGCCTGCAGGGAGAGGGGAGCGAAGGGGTTATCCCGAATTTCAGAACCGGCGATGTAAGGCATCTGCTCGTCTAGAAGGGTGGTGAGCATCCGGATCAGCTTTGTTTTGGCTTGTCCTCGGGTGCCGAGCAGAATGAAGTTATGCTTAGCCAGAACGGCGTTGATGACTTGGGGAACGACGGTATCCTCGTAGCCGACGACACCGGGAAAGAGGCGTTCGCCGGAGCGAATTTTGGCAATGAGGTTCTCCCTTAACTCGTCTTTTACAGACCGATCGGGCGAGCACCGCCGAGCCCAGTCGCTCTTCTTCAATTCACCCAGCGTAGAGGGAAGCTGTTCCATATGAGCTTTGGATGCACGAAACCTATCCGGGTAGCTGAATTCTTTGATATCTTTAGGATTCAATGCCGAATGATTTGCCCGACGCAGAATACCAGCGATTCTGGAAACGGCTCCAACAATTTGGTCTCAACGCCTACGAAGCACGCTCTTACCTTGTTTTGGTGAGTCACCCCCGGTTCAAAGCGCTGGAGCTAGCCGCCCGATCGCAAGTTCCTCGTCAAAAGATTTACGAAGTTCTCGACTCGTTGGTGGAGAAAGGGTTTGCCCAAGTCGTACAAGAGAAGACCAAACTCTTTTCGGCCGTTGTGCCGTCGCTGGCGATTCCGAGCTATTTCGCTCGTCGGGCGCAAGCGATGCAGACGGAACTATCAGAGCAGTCGCGACACGCGACGGACTTGATTGAGGACTTGAACACGTCTTATTCCGAAGGGCAGGGCGGACGAGGGACCTTAGATTACCTGCGAATTGTTACGGAGCCGCTACAGACCGCGACGGAGTATCGGCGGATGATGCTGGGAGCGCAACACGACTATCTGGAATTTTCTCGGCCTCCGTATGCGATTGACCCGGTGGACGACCAGATGGTGCGGGACTCGTTGCACCGGGGCGTTCGCTGTCGGCTGATTGTGGAGGTGGGGACCCTGGACGACGTTCATCGACGGCGTTTGGTTGAGTTTATCGAGGCCGGAGTTGAAGTCCATCAGGTTCCGTCGCTGCCACTGAAGTTGGCCTTGTTCGACGGCCGGAAGGGTTTGCTGGCCTTACTCGATCCGGTGCTCACGCGGCCAACGTGGACGGCGGTGGTCTTCGACCATAACGGGTTCGGTGAAGCGATGAAAGGGCTGTTCGAGCAGTATTGGCAGACGTCTACGGCGATGCCGGTGCCTCACTAGCGTCTACTTGCGATCAAGCACGATTGTATTGAAGGTTTGGGAGATTCCCAGACACGCAGCCTCCCTGGAATGTTCGGCGGAAACACTTGCCGAGTTGACGGCGATGAGCCGGAGCCGTAAGGAAGAAGCCCGGATGGTCGAGCGCGCCCGGATTTTGCTCGCCTGCTTAGATGGAATGGAAATTCAGCAAGTAGCACAGGATACCGGTGCGTCCATTCCGACTGTCAGTAAATGGCGCAAACGCTCTACGCAGGCTGGAATTGCGGGTCTGCAGGACCGCCCGCGCTCGGGAAAACCTCCCCTCTATGATGCCGGGTTCCGGAGCCGGTGCCTGGCGCTCCTGGAACAAACTCGACCGCCAGGCTTGGCTCATTGGGACGGTCGAGAGGTGGCCAGAGAGCTGGGCGCCAGCGTCCATGCGGTGTGGCGACTGCTGCGCCGGGAAGGAATTCATCTCCAACGCCTTAGGACTTAGTGCGTCAGCACCGATACGGAGTTCGCACCCAAGGCCGCCGAGGTGATCGGACTTTCTCTGAATCCCCCGCTGAACGCTCTCGTGTTGAGCGTAGACCTCGGCGCCCCCAAGAAATTGACCACCTCTACTCGAATCGACTGGACCAGATCACAAACTGATCATGCCGCGTGGCATGCCGACGGGCGGGACCTTCCTCATCCGGGCAGCAGGCGCGTATATTGTTGAATAAGTTTAGGCACCGACGTTTTGCCCGCGCGGCCAGACCGACCGCCACAAGCCCATGCTCGTCGGGGAGGCAGCGCCGTCGGCCGGTTGGTCGAAAAGTTTTGGCGAGTCGGGCTAGTCAATTCTTCGCGAGTGCCGAAGGCGTACATGAGAAGCCCAGGATTCAGGCTCTGCGGCGTTCTTCCGGCTATGTGGAAACCGATAGTGGAGCGGTGGTGCGAGTCATGAAAAACACCTACAAGCGCAATGATGACTGGCTTGCTCAATACGAGGGCCTGATCCATTTTCACTTTACGCCCACCTCGGCCAGTTGGCTCAATCAGATCGAGATCTGGTTCGGGCTGCTGACCCACAAGGCGCTTCGCGGCGGAAGTTTCTTCAGCAACGATCAATTGCGTTCGGCCATTGAAGCATTTGTTGCTAAGACCAATGAGCACCCCAAGCCCTTTCACTGGCGCAAGCGCGAGGTCAATGGGAGCCAACTACGCCATACACTTGATTTGACAGTCTCCATCGCCATGCTCATCGGTCCCACCCCAATCAGAGCAGCCCTTGGGTTCATCTTTAGTGGAGAGTTTGGACCTACCTGTTCCAGCCTGCTACCCCTGCAAGGCCGCCCGTAAATCCGCTTCAAACCGCCGCAGACCCGTCACCTCTTCGGCCGTCGCCCGCCGCTCAAACCCCCTACCCACAAAGAACGCTTCCCCGCCCCGCCACAGCAGCGCCGCGTACCCGCTCTCCACCATCAACCCCGCCGCCCCCACACCCCCAAACCCTTTCTCCCGCCGCTCCACCAGGGAAACGAAACCATCCCGCACAAACAGAAAATGTGTCGACACTTCCGCCGGCAGCAGGTCAATGCCCGCCGCCGCCAGCCTCTCGAAAATCTCCAACATTACATCTTGTACCGGCCGAGGTCCTCATCGTTCAGACTCTCCAGCCATCGTTTCAACTCATCGTTGGTAACTTTATCCGATACCGAATTAGTCGCCTTCGAAGTCCGGATCACCTGCTCATCGACAAAAATCGGACAATCCGTGCGTAACGCCAGCGCCAACGCATCCGAAGGCCGCGAGTCAATCGTAATCAACTCACCGTCTTTCTCCAGCCAAATCATCGCATAGAACGTATCATCCCGTAACTCGTTTACGACCACCTTACTAACATTCGCATCTAGTCCGGCCAACAGCGTCTTCATCAAGTCATGCGTCATCGGCCGCGGCGTCGCGACCTTCTCGATCTCGAGCGCAATCGCATTTGCTTCGTACATTCCCACCCAAATCGGCAGTATCGTACCGCCGTCCACATCCTTCAGGATGACAATGGGCGTCTGGGTTACCGGGTCCATCATCAGGCCCCGAATTTTCATTTCGATTTCCACGCGCCCTCCAAAACTCTTATGCTGCTTCGCCAACCAGCGACACCGGCCCTGCCCGCATCACTAATACATCCACATACTGACCGAGTAAGTCCGCCGCCTGCCCGTCCGCGTGCGAGAAATTTACTGTCTTATGTTGCGTCGTCTTCCCGACCCATTGGCCGGTGGCCAGATTATAGAACTCCACATGAACCTCATAAGTATCTCCCACGTAGTTCGCGTTGTTCTGGATCTGAATCATCCGCTGCCGCTCTTGCACCTTCATGTGCCGCCGGCCCTTCTCTTCTTCCGGAATCTGATCTCCCAAGCCGAGCGCCGGGGTGTTCGGCCGCGGCGAGTACTTAAAGTTGAAGATGGCGTCGAACTGCACCTCGTCCAGTAACCCCAGCGTGTCGTCAATGTCCGCGTCCGTCTCACCCGGAAAACCCACAATGATATCGGTCGTAATCGTCATCGGCCGCTTGGAGGCCTTCATCCAACCGATCCGTTCCAGATACTGCTCCCGCGTGTAGAGCCGCTGCATACCCTTCAAAATCCGGTCCGACCCGCTCTGCACTGGCAGATGGATGTGGTTACAAAGCGTCGGTGTCGCGTCAATCGCCTCGACGATCGCCTTCGTAAAGTCACGCGGGTGGGAGGTCGTAAAGCGGACCCGGCGGATCCCGTTTACTTGCCCCACCCGTTCCAGACAAGTCGCAAAATCCCAACCCTTCGGCGAAGGATCCCGATACGAATTCACGTTCTGCCCCAGCAGCGTAATCTCGGAGTAACCCAAATCGGCGAGCCGACGGACCTCATCGATCACGCTCTCCGCCGTGCGGCTCCGCTCAGGGCCACGGGTAAACGGAACCACGCAATAGGAACAGGCCTTGTCGCAACCTTCAATGATCGTAACAAACGCCCGGTACGGGTTATCCCGCCGCGTATAAGGCGTGTCGAACGCTTCGTCCACGTCGAGACTTAACCCGGTCACCCGCCGGTCGCCCTGCTCAATCTGCACGAGCAACTCGGGAAACTTGGTGTAGCTAGCGGACCCGACGACCAACGAGACATGCGGCGCCCGCTCGAAAATCTTCTCACCTTCCTGCTGCGCAACACAACCCAACACTCCAAAAACCTGGCCGCCTTTGGCCGCGCCTTTCTTGAAGTTCTGTAGCTTGTTGAAGACCTTTTGCTCTGCCTTATCCCGAATCGAACAGGTGTTATACAGCACTAATCCGGCCTCTTCGGCCGTCGCCTTCTGCAAATAACCGCGCTCACGCAGCGTGCCAATGATCTTTTCAGAGTCGTGCACATTCATTTGGCAGCCAAAGGTTTCGATGTAAAAGGAGCGGTCCACTTCTATATTATAAGGGCACGGCCCTTAAGTTTTTGGCCGAAACCGTCGAAATGGCTTTTATGCGGGTTTTGCTATTCACCCTATGCGGGTTCGTTGTCCTCCAGGGGCAAGAGAGCAGCACGACGCGAACGTTCACATTCGATTCGAACGGCAATCGGCAGTTAACGCTCGAGAGCACCGTGTCAAAGGGGGCGAAGGCCGAATCGGTCCGGAATTTGAACGGGGGATTAACCCCGGTCGAAAAGACGGAGGAACGGTTGATCAAGGACGATGCCACCGGTCGCGTGGTCGAACGCATCATTTGGCGCTACGACGGCAACGGCCAGCCGGGGCCTCCCGAGAAGCTCCGGATCGAAGAACGCAAAAACCCCGACGGTTCGAAAACCATCGAAACCCAAGTGTTCAAGGGTAACCTCAGCGGCGGATTCTCAATGACGGAGCAGACGACGGCGATAGCCCGGAAGGTCGGCAACGTCGAGACGATCGACACCCAAGTCGCTCGGCCCAACCTAAACGGCGGGATTGAACTGATCGAACGGAAGCAGACGCGCATTGAAACCGGCGACAAAACCAAGCAGGAGGCGCTGACTGTCGAGCGGCGCGACGCCAACGGCAACTTCCAGACCGCCCTGAAGGAAGTAAAACTCACGAAAGAAGCCAGCGGGGCTACCATCGAGAACTCCTCCCAATACGTCGCCAACCCGGCTACCGGCCAGCTTCAACTCAACGCGCAATCAGTCGCCGAACTCCGCAAGCAGCCCGATGGCTCCGAGACCAAACAGATCTCGGTTTACGGAACGAACCAGCCCGGCCGGCCGAACTCCGACCAGCCGCAACTTCGCGAGCAGCAACTGATCGAAAAGAAAACCGCCAACGGGCAAACCGTCGAAAGCTTGAGCGTCCGTCGGCCCAGCGTGGAAGATCCGGGCGTGCTCGGCCCAGCGCAAAAAGTCGCCGAAACGATCTGCACCGGCGCCTGCAAGTAAGATAATGGGCGTATGCCCTTTCCCATCGACCGTCCTCGCCGCCTCCGTCAAAGCTCGGCGATGCGCGACCTTGTCCGCGAGACCCAGCTCCAGCCCTCGAACTTCATCTTTCCGCTGTTCATCGTCGAAGGGGAAGGCCTCCGCAAGGAGATCGGCGCCATGCCGGGCAACTACCAGATGTCGATCGACGAAACGGTGAAGGAATGCGTCAGAATCAAGGCCCTCGGCATCGGCGGGGTGATCCTGTTTGGCATCCCCAAGCATAAGGACGAGGACGCCACCGGCGCTTACGACGAAGACGGCATCGTCCAACGCGCCATCCGCGCTATCAAACGCGAGGTCCCGGGCCTGCTCGTCATCACCGACGTCTGTAACTGCGAGTACACCTCCCATGGCCACTGCGGCAAGGTCGTCGACGGCGACGTCGATAACGATATCTCGCTGGAATGGCTGGCGGCGGCGGCGGTGACGCACGCCCGCGCTGGCGCCGACATGGTGGCCCCTTCGGACATGATGGACGGCCGCGTTGCCGCCATCCGCGATTCGCTCGACGAGGCTGGCTTCTCGAAAACACCCATCATGGCCTACGCCGCCAAGTTCGCCTCCAGCTACTACGGCCCCTTCCGCGAGGCGGCCGAATCGACGCCGCAGTTCGGCGACCGCCGCACCTACCAGATGGACCCCGCCAACGCCCGCGAAGCGATGAAGGAGATGGCGCTCGACCTCGAGGAAGGCGCCGATATCCTGATGGTCAAACCCGCCCTGCCCTATCTCGACATCATCCGCCAAGCTCATGACCGCTTCGACGTGCCGATCGCCGCCTACCAAGTCTCCGGCGAGTTCAGCCAGATCATGGCCGCCGCACGCCTGGGCTGGATCGACGGCGACCGGATGATGATGGAGTCGCTTACCTCCATCAAGCGCGCCGGCGCTTCCATCATCCTCACTTACTTCGCCAAGGACGCGTCCAAGTTACTCAATTAGTCCAGGAATCCCATGCTCCCACGCCGACACTTACTTGCTCTATTCGCCCTCCCCGCCGCCGCCCAGCCGCCGACGCTCGAATGGCACAACGCCCAAAACTTCCGCATCGAGGGCCTCGGCTTCAAAGACCGTAAGTCCCCTTACGACCGCCTCCCCCTCCGTGCCGAAGGCGTCGTCCGCGACGCCGTCTGGAACCTCAGCCGCGACTCCTCCGGCGTTGTCGTCCGCTTTCTCACCAACTCCGCCGTCCTCCACGCCCGCTGGACCCTCACGAGCAAAACCCTCGCCAGCGCCAACATCACCGCCACCGCCGCCAGCGGCCTCGATCTCTACGCCAAAACAGACACCGGTCGCTGGCAATGGCTCAGCATCGGCAAGCCCACCAAGTTCCCCGATGCCTCCGACGTTCTGTTCGCGAAGCTCCCGCCCGCCCCCGCAGTCGGCCGCGAATTTATGCTCTACCTTCCCCTTCGCAACGGCGTCACCTCCCTCGAAATCGGCGTCTCCCCCAGTGCCACCGTCAACCCCGGCCCCGCCCGCCCCGCCAACCGTAAACCCATCGCCTTTTACGGTACCTCTATCACCCACGGCATCTCTGCGTCTCGCCCGGGTATGACCCACCCCGCCATCCTCGGCCGTATCTTTGATCGCGAAATTATCAATCTCGGTTTCTCCGGCAACGGCAAAATGGAACCCGAAGTCACCCGCTTCTTCGCCGAACTCGACCCCGCCGTCTTCATTCTCGACTGCCTTCCGAACATGAACGATACCGAGGTCCACGAACGCACCGCGCCCTGCGTCAAAACCCTGCGCGCCGCCCATCCCGCCACCCCGATTCTGCTCGTTGAAGACCGCAACTACGCCGACAACGCCTTCAACGTCGCCCACCGCCAGCGCAACGAATCCAACCACGCCGCCCTCCGGGAGGAGTTCGCCAAACTTCAAGCCGAAAAAGTGGCCCACCTTTATTACCTTAAAGCCGACGACCTCTTAGGTTCTGACGGTGAAGGCACCATCGACAGTTCCCACCCCACCGACCTCGGCTTCACCCGTCAAGCCGCCGAATTCGAACGGGTCCTTCGCCAAATCCCCGCTCTCGGCTCACTTTAGCGAAAGAACGGCACATCTCGCCAGTTCCAGATCCGCCGCAAATCCTGTCCGATCGGAACCGGCGTAGAGTTCCAATGGTGCACGGCGATATCGGTCGCTCCGCGGAAGTTGATGAAAAGGGCAGCCCCGATCACGACAGCCAGCGCCCCTTTCCGCACCGCGACACCCGACGCCCAGCCCCACACCGGCAACCATAGATACATCCAGTAAGGCAGTAAGTCCGACAGATACCGGGGACCATAACTATAGCCGCTCCACCAATCCGAGTAACCCGAAACGAGCAGCCAATGCAGCGCGAGAATCGCGACGAACCAGCCGCGCAAGCGAGAGTACAACTCCGGCACGGGACGCGCCCAAACGCCGGGAATCAACAGCAACAAGAGAAACGGCATGTACACAAACATTCCGCGCGCCGGAGATACGAGGTTAGACAGAACCGCCTCGCCATAGGCTCCATGTAGAAACAGCCCATGGATCGCTCCCGTCGAAACACCCGGAACGTTAACCCGAAAGTAAGACGAAATCGCCTGCCCGTACATCATGACATTCAGCCCGAAGCACGCTACGCTCACCGGAGTTACTCCCGCCACCAGCCACCAAATCGGAAGCCGGAAACGGAACACGAAAAGCAACCCAATCGCGACAGCGGGCACCGCGTTGGTCGGCCGGATAAAAAACGCCGCGGCCAGCACGGCCCCCAGCGCGATTCCATGCCGACGTTCCAACTTCTGTCGCATCAGCAGCCAAATCGCCAACGCGTTCAGCAGCATCGACGGCCCATGGTGCCACAGCGCGCGGGACGCCAGCGAAAACGCCAACGTCCCAAACGCGAACAAACCCGCGTGCGCTAGCGCCAAAGACGGCGTCAGCAGCGCCAGCGCCGAATGGTAAATCACGACCGCCGCCAGCGCCGTGAACAACGACGCCACTACCTTTTCGACCAACGGAGTGGCATGTTCCAGATCGCCCGCCAGGAACGCGCGCAGCATCGGAAGCCGCACCCGATCCCGCACCGGCAGCAACACCGGACTCGCCGTCCACAGAAGCCACTCGAGCGGGGCCACCACCGGAACGGCCAATACCGAAATGGTCGCCGGGTAAAGGGCGTAAAGCCGGGCGGGCTGGCCACACTCCGCCAGCGAACGCAGCGGATACAAACGGTGCTGATCCGGAAACACGCACTCCACGGCATAAAACTCACTGCGTACGATCGCCTCCTCGTTCGCTCGCAAGTCGAATGTTCCGTGATGAATCAGATTCAGCGCCGCCAGAATCGTCCAGCGGGAATCCCCTTGCGTCGAAACCGGCGTCAACGCGTGGATCAAGAACACGAGCACGAACATCCCCGCCAATCGAATCAAGGCGCTCCTTCGGTGGGCAAAGTTATACATTTCCATCCGCCAATTGGTCAGCTAGATACTCCGACGCCCGCATCGACAGCGCCAGAATCGTCATCGTCGGATTCTGCCATCCACCCGTCACGAAGCTACTCCCATCCACGACAAACAAGTTAGGAATATCGTGGCATTGGTTCCATTTATTCAAAACACTTTTCTTCGGATCCTCGCCCATCCGGCAAGTCCCCAGCTCATGAATACTGTAACCCGGCGGGTTCACCTTGTCGCTCTTGACTAACATCTCCAGGCCGGCCTTGGTGTACATCTCCTCCATCGTATCCGCCGCGTCTTTACAAAGGTTTCGCTCATTGTCCCCGTAGCGGGCGTCAATATGCAGCGTCGGAATCCCCCAGGCGTCCTGCTGATCCTTGTTGAGCCGAACATGGTTTTCTTTGCGCGGTAGCACCTCGCCGAAGATACTCCCCTGCACACACGAACCGGCGTAACTGGCCAGCTTCTTCTGCAGCGCCTCGCCGTACTCGGTAAAGTACCGCGGATCCGGGCTCGACCCGGTATTCATCGGTAGCGCATAGCCGCGGATGAAGTTCCGTTTTTCTTTCTTGTCCAAGTTACGGAAGCGCGGCATAAACAGGCCGCCGCCGATCAATTGCGGAGTCGCCTTGCCGTCCCGCGCCTCGGGCATGGAAGCAACGACGTTGCATCCGTACTGCTGATCGATTAGATAATGCCCCAGCGCGCCGGAGGAGTTCGCCAAGTTCGAAAGCAAAAGCAGACGCGTCGTCTCCAGCGTTCCGGCCGCCAGCACCACCACCCGCGCCTTGGCATGCATCTCCCGGCCCGTATGGCGGTCCAGAAAGATCACCCCATTGGCTTTCCCCGTGTTCTTATCGACGGAAACCTGCCGCACCACGGCATTCGGAACCACGTCCAGCTTCCCCGTCGCCAGCGCATTCGGAATCGAAAGGTTCACTGAACTCGCCAGCCCATTCTCACCGATCGCCGCCCGCATCCGCGACACTCCCATCCCCATCTTGTTCGCCACCGCCGTCAGCCGCTTTTGGCACTCGCTATCCGGCGCCGCGTCGAAGCCGCCATCGACAAAGTTCCCATCCGGAAACTGCGGCCAACCCTCCTTCCGGCCCACCACCCGGAACTGTGCCTCCACCCGGGAGTAGAACGGCGCCAGATCGTCATGCCGAATCGGCCAGTTCTCGCCAAAACCATCGTGATCGGCGGCCTTGAACTCGAAGTCCGAAAGCCGGAACGACTGCCTAGCCCAAAATAGCGACCGACCGCCGACCAGGCGGACACGGACCCAGTTATACGGCGCGTTCGCCGCCTGCGTATACGGAATCTCCTTCTCGTCCACCCACGTGTTGGCGTTGAACTCGTTCGCCTGGAACACATGCGGGTGCTGCCCCGGTTTGCCGAAACCGCGGAACGGCAGTTCGTGGGCGGCCTTGTTCGTGCGATCTTTTTCAAAATCGACGACCGGCCCGGCATTGAGCATCAGGCACCGAACGCCCTTCGCGGTAAGAACCCCGGCCGCCATGCCTCCGGAATGGCCGGAGCCTACAATAATCACGTCGTAAGTAGGAGTAGGCATGATAGTAACTCAGCGGCGGGTCGGGTCAATCGGTAGCCAATAAAAACCCGCGCCGCCCGGTCCGCGCCGCCGCCGGGAATTGTTGGCGTTGGCCTTGGCGTAAGGGGCGGAGTTCGTCGTGGCTGTGCGCAGATCGGCCCGCAGTTCAGTCAAAAACCGCTGGCGGGGATCGGTCGGCGGATCAAACGTCCAGGCCACAATCAGCGGCTTCAGAACCTGATCGGCCTGCGCGGCGCTTAACCCGGAAAAGGGCTGTTGGAACAGCTTGTTGGCCTGGGAATCGAGGTGGTCCAAGCCGGAGCGGTAGAGCGTCTGACGGGGCGCGGGCGAAACCGAGAGGAGGAAATCCAGGAACTCCGGCGCCTCTGCGTCGATCGCCCCGGGTAGCGCCCCGACGGCTGGTTGCAGCAAACTCGCCGCGCGCCGCAGGGTCGCCCGTTGTTGAACCGTAAAGAAACGCTGCACAGGTTCTGCCGCCGTCTCCGGGGCGACCGTGGCAACTTTCTCCGGCAGCGTCGGCGCGGCGGACTGTGCGGAAAGCGTCGAGGCGGCGGATGCCGCGGCGATCGATTGAAAGAAGCGGCGGCGCTGAATTGGCATCGGGACCTTACTTTTCGGACTTGTACAGAATACTGATCAGTTCGTTACCGCCAAAAGCGGTCTTTCCAACCACGACGCCCAGGAACTTGAATCCGTCTTCACCGGCTTGCCGCAGCTCTTTTTCCATGGTCGAAGTCTTCGAGGTCGCCGCGAGCTTGTACGTAATCTTGCCCGCCTTGCTGTCCGGGTTGAGCTCCAGAATCACGGCCACTTCCTTGCCCCCGAACGTCGAAGAGAAAACGGTCTGCCCGCAGTAGAAAAACCCCTCTTCGCCCGCTTGATTCAGCTCTTTTTGCATCGTCGAAGTCTTCGAAGTTGCCACCAGTTTATACTTCCGCCCAGTGGAAGGAACCGCGGAGTTCTTCGTCATCACCGTAATCACTTCGCTCCCGCCGAACGCGGACTCCCCACCCATCGCGCCACCGAAAACGAATCCATCGGCCGCCGCTTGGTTCAGTTCTTTCTCCATCGTGGAGGTCTTGGTGGTCGCCAGGACCCGATAATCGACTTTACCATCAGCCGAAAAAGCGAGCGCGCCCGTCAAGGCCGCGGTGAAAAGAATTCGAGTTAGCACCACGTTAGAGTATCACCGTGGCTCCCTCTGTCTTGGTTCAGCGTGAATATGAGGTTGAAAAACAGGCGGAAAAGAGAAGCTTCCGCCCTGCGGGCGGGGATTTGCAAGGCATGGGGGTCTATCGATTCGATACTCTCTGCCGGCGCGCCTGGTGGTTTCTTGGGTCGAGACCGCCCCTCCCCTGAATCGGCACGGTGCGAGAACCCTATTACGGGGGCGGACTCGTCTTGGAAGGGTGAGCGTCGCCGGAAGTCCAAATGCGGACGTCCGCATCAATGCGGACCTCCGGTTGGATGGCAGTTCGTGACGTCGATCCGCTTTCCGCCGATTTCGTTTGATCCGATACACCTCTGTTGATGACGACGGGCGACTTGTTTCGAGATTTTTCCACCGGAAAACTAACGCAATTGGCCGAGCGGATCGATGCCTGTCTCTACCGCCTCAATGAGGATCAAATATGGGCTCGCGCCGGGAGGATCAAATATGGGCTCGCGCCGGCGAGAACGAAAACGCAGTCGGCAATCTGGTTCTCCATCTGATCGGAAACACCGGGCAGTGGATCGTCAGCGCCGTGGGCGGCACCGACGACATCCGCCACCGCGATGAAGGGTTTAATGCCCGCGGCGGCGTCAGCAAAGCTGAGTTGAAACCCCGCCTCGCCGCGCGGATCGCGGAGGTCACCGCCGTCATTGCCAGCGTGAATGACTCCCGCCTGGCCGAGCAAGCCCATGTCTAGCGTTACGACGTTTCGGTCTTCGAAGCAACCGATCACGTCGTCGAACACTTCTCCCAGCACATGAGCCAAATCGCGTTTGCCACCAAGCTCTGCACGGGCCAGGAACTCGGCTTTTTACACGCATCTAAAACACCCGGCGCACGAGGAAACAACACCTTGAAACTGCTGCTTTGCCTGATCGCCTGCGGAACCCTCTAGGGCCAGACCAAGCCCTCCACCCGATCCTTGAACAGCATCGACTGGATGGAGCTACAGGAGTTCGTCCCCGAAACAATCGACACCGTGCTGATTCCTACCGGCACCATTGAGGCCCACGGAGTCATCAACGACGCGGACAACACCGCCCCGGAGGCCTCAACGCGCTCTATTCACCCTTGCCGCCATATGGTATGACCGGCATGCTCGCTCCCTTCGCCGCCACGTGCGCGATCAAAGGCAGTGTTATCGCCTCTTCCCCACCGACGTCCTCGAAGGCCGGGCCGACCAAGGATTTCGCCACGTCATCATCATCACCGACCAACGGTTGTGCGTTCGCGTCTTGGTCGTCAACTGTTGGTCGACCTGTTCGGACACCACTCTGAGGGTGTTTGGCCTGGACGGCGGCCACGCCGGATCCAACGAAACCGCCTACGTCCAAGCCGTCGGCGGAAGTATGACGCCGCCAAGGCCGCCCAATACAAAACCGCCGTCAACGTCTGCGTCATGGACGTCATCAAAGATCACGATCCGAAAGTGGGACAAAGCGAAAGCTTTCCGCAGATCGCGGGGTTGGGTTACTCTGGTGAGGGAAATTCAATGTTGCGTCACTCTTGGATGTTCACGGCCACCTTCTGCGCCAGCGGCTTGGCCCAGACGCCCGATACAACTTTTTTCGAAGCGAAAATTCGGCCCGTCATGGCCGCCAAATGCTACGCCTGCCACTCGTCGAAATTGAAGGCCCCTATGGGCGGCTTGGTGCTCGATACCAAAGCGGGAGTGGCCGCGGGCGGCAGCGGCGGGGCCGTGATCACGGCGGGCAAACCCGGCGCCAGCCGCCTGCTCACGGCGCTCCGCTTCACGGATCCGCATCTGCAGATGCCCCCCACCGGCAAATTGCCCGAAACCGTCATCGCCGATTTTGAAACCTGGATCGCCGCCGGCGCTCCGGACCCACGCACCGCCGCCTCCGCCGGCGAAACCACCGCCGCGCTGAAAGGCATGTCGATCGACGCGGGCAAAAAATGGTGGGCCTTCCAACCCATCAGCGAGTTGCCCGCCCCCCCGGTGAAGAACAAAAGCTGGGCCCGCAACAAAATTGATCCGTTCGTCCTGGCCCCGCTCGAAGCCAAGCGGTTCAGCCCCGCACCCATCGCCGACAAGCGGACCCTCGTACGCCGAGCTTACATCGATCTCTTGGGCTTCAAGCCGACCTATGAAGAGGTGGAAGCCTTCGCCGCCGAATCCGCGCCCGACGCCTGGACGAAGCTCATCGACAAGCTCCAAGCCATGCCGCAGTACGGCGAACGCTGGGGCCGCCACTGGATGGACGTCGCCCGCTTCGGCGAAGACAACCCCACCTCGGAAGCCACCAACCAGCCCTATCCTTACGCCTGGCGCTACCGCGACTGGATCATCGAAGCCATCAATCGCGACCTGCCCTACGACCAATTCGTGAAGATGCAGCTGGCCGCCGACCACATGCCCAACGCGACCCGCGAAGACCGTCGCGCCCTCGGCTACCTCGGTGCCGCGCCGATCTACCACAAGGACCAGCGCCTCTCCGCCGACGTCATCGGGGGCTTCATGACCGACGACTGGGACGAGCGCGTCGACACCGTCACCCGCGGCCTTCTCGCCATGACCGTCGCCTGCGCCCGCTGCCACGACCACAAGTTCGACCCCATTCCGACCAAAGACTACTACGGCCTCGCCGGCGTCTTCGCCTCCACCATGCGAACCGAGCAGCCGCTGTTCGACGTCGAATCGGCCGTCGAGCAGCGGTACTTCTGGGTCCATCGGCGGTTGATCGACCTCCGCTATTCGGTCAACCTGTTGACCGGCGAAGCTTCCACCGTCGTCGATAGCGAAAGCCGCGTGGCCCGGTGGAAGCTCGAGATTGAAGAACTCCGGAAAGAGATGGTGACGCTGCGGGAGAAGAACCCCAAGCTCATCGCCAATATCGAACGGTTTTGGACTCCGCCCGCCCCGCCGGAACAAGGAGCAGGGCGACCACGCCAGCCCACGGCCTCCGCAGAACCCTTCATGAACGCGGTCTTTGACGCCGCCCAGTTCATCAACGGCACCGACCCGCAGTACACCTTCATCGACTACAAACCGGGCGAAGCCCGCGACCTACCCGTCCTCCGCAACGGCAACGTCGCCACTCCGGGCGAAATCGTCCCGCGGCACTTCCTCACCGTCCTATCGAAGGGCGACAGCCGCTTCCAGAAGGGCTCCGGACGGCTCGAACTCGGCGAAAGGATTTTCACTGACGCCGCTCCGCTCGCCGCGCGCGTCATCGTCAATCGCGTTTGGGACTGGCATTTCGGCCGTCCCCTCGCCCCCACCCCCAGCGACTTCGGCGTGCAGGGCGAGAAGCCCACCCATCCCGAACTGCTCACCGATCTGGCTGCCCGCTTCATCGCCCATGGCTGGTCGCTAAAATGGCTAAATCGCGAAATCATGACCTCCGCCGCCTACCAGCAATCGAGCAAACCTCGCCCAGAACTCGTCAAAGCCGACCCCACCAACACCTTGTTTTGGCGCATGTCGCCCCGGCGAATGGACATCGAATCGTACCGGGATACTCTGCTTCGCGCGTCCGGCCGCTTGAGCTACACAATGGCCGGGCCGTCCGAAGATGTCGAGTTGGCGACCAACGTCCGGCGGACGGTTTACGGGCGCATCAGTCGAGGCCGCCTAAGCCCGGTCCTCAAGAACTATGACTTTCCCGATCCCATGCAAAGCGCCGGCGGACGCGACCTGACGACCACGTCCCTGCAACAGTTGTTCGTGCTCAACAGCCCATTTTTCTTCGATTCCGCCGCGGCAATCAGCAAAGTCGTCGGCAACTTGCCGACCGACTCGACCCGCATGCGAGAGCTGTATCGACGCCTGCTGTCGCGCGACCCAAGCCCCCAGGAGCTCGATTTGGCCTTGACCTTTTTGGCCAAAGGCACGCTCGAACAGTACGCCCAAGTCCTACTGTCCACCAACGAGGAGATTCTATGGCCTTAACCTTAAGCCGTCGAGACCTGATTCAGAGCGCGTTTGGCGGCTTGGGCACTCTCGGCCTCAGCGCCGAGTTGGGCTCGGGACAAGCCCAAGCCGCCGCCCTCGGCCGCTACGCCGGCCAGCGGACGCCCGGCCGCGCCAAACGGGTGATCAGCCTGTTCCTCGCCGGCGGACCGTCCCAGGTGGACCTGTTCGATCCCAAGCCGTTGCTCAAAAAGTTTCAGGGCCAGCGCCCCGGAGGCACCGACCTCCGCACCGAACGGCAAACCGGCGGCCTCATGCCAACCCCCTTCGAATTCCGCAAGCGCGGCCGTAACGGGGTCGACGTCAGCGAAATTCTGCCGAAGCTCGGCGGCGTGATCGACGACATCTGCGTCATCCGCTCCATGTACTCCTTCAACCCGACCCACACCCCCAGCGTAAGCCTCTATCACACCGGCTCTATTTTGCTGAACCGGCCGTCGATGGGCTCCTGGATCTCCTACGGCCTGGGTTCGGAGAATCAAAATCTGCCGTCGTTTGTCGCCCTGACCTCCAACGGTGCGGCGCTCGGCGGGTCGTCCACCCGCTCCGGCTTCCTTCCCGCCGAGCACCAAGGCACCCCCGTCAACAACTCCGAGCCCGATCCCGAGAAGATGATTCCGAATCTGCGGAATACCCATCTGGACCCCGCCAAGCAACGCCAGCAACTCGATGCGGTGCAGGCGCTCAACAAGCGCTTCCACGATTCCTTCGGAGCAGACGACTTCTTGGACGGTCGGATTAAGTCCATGGAAGCCGCCTATCGCATGCAATTCGAGGCCATGGACGTTTTCGATATCCGGAAGGAATCGGCCGCCACCCGAGCCATGTACGGGGAGAATTCGTCGGGCAACGGCTGCCTGCTCGCCCGGCGTTTAGTCGAAAAAGGCGTCCGTTACGTCAACGTCGGGCTAGGCGATTGGGACGACCACAAGGACATCGAGAAGGCCTACCAGAAGAAGATCCCGATGATGGACCAAGCCGCCGCCGCGCTCGTGCAGGATCTGAAGCAGCGGGGAATGTTGGACGATACGATCGTTCTCTGGGGCGGCGAGTTCGGCCGGACTCCGGTCTCGGAAAGCGGCACCGGACGCGATCACAATCCCTACGGGTTCACCATGTGGGTCGCCGGCGGTGGCTTTAAGGGCGGAATCGCCTACGGTGCCACCGACGATTTCGGTTTCAAAGCGGTCCAGGACCGTGTATCAATTCACGACCTACACGCCACGATGCTCCACGCCCTCGGGATCGATCATACCCAGTTGACCTACCGTTACGCCGGCCGCGACTTCCGCCTAACGGATGTCTTTGGCGACGTGGTCAAAGGTATTCTCTCGTAGCTGGCTTAAGCTGTTCTACTTAGGTCAATTCGGTACGAGGGTTCTGGCTTGAAATGAACCGAGCGGTTCATAGACTCGCTTACTCTTGCGTGTTCCCATATTGCATGGTCCAGAGGTGTGTTCAACCCAGCACAATCGTGCACGTGGCTCCCCTGCGAGTGGTGTATCCGCTCCTCGGCCTGCACTACGTCTTGTCGTTTGTCCACGGACTTTCGCGGCAAAACGAGTGGGCGGCCTATCTTGGATTAGAGCTTCTGCTGGGCATCGTTTCGTTGGCCGGGGGCTGGGCGCTTTGGAACCGAGATATAGAAGAGCAGTTTTATCCCGGAGTGACGAAGCTCTTTTGCACCATGATCGTTCTGCATGCCGGTCTGCGACTCGCGTCCGGAGGCGGAGGCGCCCATCTTTCCCCATTAGTTCTGGTTCTGATCGGAGGGGCGTGGTTACTGCCCAAGTGGAAAGAATGGTTCTGCTATCTTGCGCTGCCGATTCTGTTGATTTGGATCGGGATCCCGGCGATTCGTCTTCCGCAGTGGGATCAGCGTGGGGGTACCATCGAACTGACGCTGGCCACCATCGTAATTGGCGCCATGCTGTGGGTTCGGAACAGTAGCGCCCATCCCGAGGTATCTCTGGTGGCCGAAGAGAGTGAAACCGAACAGGCCCGGAAGCAAATGCTGGTCGCGGCGGACGGATCCAACGACGGTTTCTGGTATTGGAGCATCTCGACCGGTCAGTTCACCGTCAATGCGGCGTGGGCGCGACTTCTCGCCTATAAGCCAGACGAAATAACGGACGATATCGAAGAGTGGTGGAGTCGGGTCCACCCCGGCTATCTGGAACAGTTGCAGGCCGATGTCGACGCCCATCTCAAGGGCGGAGGATCCATGTTCTCGAACGAGCATCGGATTCTCCGCAAGGACGGAACCTATCTCTGGGTTTCGGCCCGTGGGAACGCGGTCCGCAACGAGATCGGCCGGGCGATCGCCCTGGCCGGGTCATTACGCGACATGACTTCGGTGATCGATGCCGACCGCAACTCCCGGCACGACTCCTTCCACGATAAGCTGACCGGATTGCCCAACCGCGGCTTTCTGATGGCTCGGCTGAATCAACTCACCGCCCGCCAGACCTCGGCAACCCACCCGACCGCTCTGTTCGCCTTGCTGTTCCTGGACCTGGACCGCTTCAAAATCATCAACGATAGCCTAGGCCACCTGGCCGGGGACCAATTATTGCTCCACGTCGCCGATCGGCTGCGGAACTGCGTTCGACCGATGGACATGGTCAGCCGCTTCGCCGGAGACGAGTTCGCCGTGCTACTCGAACACGTCACCGATACCGATGAGGCGCTGCGGATCGCCCTGCGGATCCGCGATGCGTTAGGTCATCCCTACGATCTGAGCGGCCGGGATGTCCTCAGCGGAGCGAGCGTCGGGGTCGTGATGGGTCATGACCGATCAGCCACCGCGGATGAACTCTTGCACATGGCCGATACGGCGATGTACCACGTCAAGACCAAACAGCGTGGCCAGGTGCAACTGTTCGACGCCAGCATGCAGGCAGCAAATTCGCGGGTCCTGGATCTGAAAAACGGCCTAACCAGAGCGCTGGGCGAGGGCCAGATGCTCGTCCATTATCAGCCCGTCGTCGCGCTCGCAACGGGCCAGATCACTGGTGTGGAGGCGCTCGTCCGCTGGCAGAGAACGGCCGAAGAACTGATCAGCCCGACCGAATTTATCAAACTTGCCGAAGACTTGGGCATTATGGGTGAGATCGGCGAATGGGTGCTGCGCACCGCCTGCGCGCAGAACGTCGATTGGATCCGACAAGGTCTGGCACCCACCTTGATGTCGGTCCATCTATCGCCGCGGCAGTTGCAGAATCCGCACTTCGCCGACCTAGTGGCGGAGATTCTGCGCCAGACGGGCATGTCGCCACAACGGCTCGAACTAGAACTGAAAGAGAGCACCATGCTCCAAGCACTCGAGCGGACTCCGCAGGTGCTCGCCAACTTGGCCGGGCAAGGAATCCGCTTTTCTATCGACGATTTTGGGGCGGGGCTTTCCTCCTTGAGCCACCTGCGGAAGTTCACCTTCCACACGCTGAAGTTAGACCGGATGTTTGTCGCCGATCTGACCACCGACATCCGGTCGCGCGCCGTGGCGAACGGGTTGATCACCTTGGCCCACGATCTGCAGTTACAAGTGGTAGCCGAAGGGGTCGAGCGCCGCGAGCAACTCCAGCTCCTGGCTGAGCTGCAATGCGACCAGGTTCAAGGGTTCCTGATTAGTCGTCCCTTGCCCGCTAACCTCCTGGTCGCGGGCCTGCGGGCAGTCCATTTGCCCCGTGTCGTCGAATGGTCCCACCCCCCCGCAAGCGACGTCAGGAACCTCGGACAGACACTCCGCGATCAGCGATTAGCCGAGCCTACCTCCAACACCCGTTGCGCTCAGCCGTCAGATGTGATTTAAACAGGGGCACAAGGTGGTTACACCTTGCATCACAAGTTTGCAAAAAGGGGAATTATGCGAAGACTAATCGCTTTGTTGTGCTTAGCGGCCGCCATGGCCATGGCGCAAATCGGCACGTCCACCATGACGGGTCGAGTCACCGACTCGACCGGCGCGACTGTACCGAACTGCACCGTCGTCATCGTCCAGAAGGGAACCAACTTTACCTTCACCGCCAAATCGAATCAGGAAGGGATCTATCGCGTTCCGTCCTTACAGCCCGGACTTTATCGGGTGACCTTTGAGTCGCAAGGATTCAAGAAAATCGTCCGCGACGATCTCGAAGTCCGCACCGGCGACACCGTCGCCATTGACGCGGCCATGCAGGTTGGCCAAGTCTCCGAACAGATCGAAGTCAAGGGCGGCGCACCGTTGCTCGAAACCGAAACCTCCGCCACCGGCTCGGTCATGTCCGGCGACACGCTCTATGAAATGCCGCTGTATCAGCGCTACATCAACTCGACGCTGAACTTAGTCCCCGGCATGACCAGCGGCGGCTATGCTTACGGCGGCAGTCTCGGCTCCTACCACTTGGCCGGCCAGCGCAACGGTGCCATCGGCATCTTCGAAGACGGCGTGAACGGTAACGACCAGATGGGCGGAACCGAAACGATCAAGCCAATTCAGAACTCGGTTGCCGAGGTGAAGGTGATCACTACCGTTCCCCCCGCCGAATACGGCCACTCGGCCGGCGGCGTCATCTCCGTCGTCAAAAAGTCCGGCACCAATGAACTCCACGGCATGGGCTCCTGGTATGGGCGCACGCGGCGGATGCAGCATCGGTTGTACTTCGACAAGTTCAGCACCTCCGATCTCGGCGTGATGACCTTCTTTATGCAGCCCGACGCTAACGTCAGCGGCCCGGTGATGATCCCGAAACTCTACGACGGACGAAACAAGACGTTCTTCTTCTTCGGCTATCAACGCCTCCACGAGAAGAAAGTAGCCCAAGTCGTCGCCGGTACTCCGAGCCTCGCGATGCGCCAAGGCGACTTCAACTTCCCCGGCGTCTCCAATTCAAACCAGATCTTTGACCCCGCCACCACCCGGCGCAATCCGGACGGCTCGTGGGCTCGGGATCCCTTCCCCGGCAACCGCGTTCCCACCAACCGCATCGATGCCGCATCCCGCAAGGTTCTCGACTTTGACCCCTGGGTCCAGCCGAACTTCGCCGGGACATTTAACTCCCTCGGCCCGGTCGGCAACGTCCTCGCCAACGAACTGGCTCTCGTTTTTTTCAACGATTACAACCTCCGCATCGATCACCAGTTCACCCAGAACTTCAAGATCTACGGCAGCTACACCGACAACGCCCAAAGCGGCTTTGGTCGGCCCATCAACATCCGCCCCGACCGCGGCGTGTTCGATCACAACCAGGGAAACTACAACCCCTTCCGCCAGATCAACTCCTCGCTCGGCTATACCTGGATCGCCAGCCCCTCGGTCGTCAACGACTCCCGCATCGGCTACTATCGCCGCCGTAACGATACCCAGGTCCCCTCTTTCGGCGGCAACTGGCCGCAGCAGCTGGGCATCCCCGGACTCGATCAGTCACTCATGCCGGCCTTCGGCTCCGGTAGCCGCGATAGCGCCGACTCCATCTACGGACTCACCGGCGCCACCCCTGGCAAACTCGTCAACGAGACCTTCTCGTTCCGCAACGATACGACGATCGTCCGCGGAGTCCACGCCTTCAAGTTCGGTTACGAAATTCTCCAATTCCGCCTCAACTCAGCCAATTACGCCCGCCCAGCCGTCCTCAATTTTGGCGGCGTCACGGCAGGCTTACAACCGAATGGCGTCGCCGTTCCCAACACCGGCAACACCTTCGCCGGCTTCATGACCGGCTATGTCAGTCAGGGCCTCTTCACCGGGGAACTCACCAGTTGGCTGCCCCGGTCCAGCATCCATAGCTTCTACTTCCAGGACGATTGGAAGTTCTCCCGAACGCTCACCATCAACGCCGGCATCCGTTACTCGAATGAAACGCCGTATAACACGAAGAATGGCGCGATGAGTAACTTCAGCCCCACCGCTACCGATCCACTCACCGGTCGCCTCGGCGCCATCACCCACCCCACCGAGGGGCTCAACAAACGGGATAACAACAACTTCAACCCCCGCCTCGGCCTCGCTTGGCATCCGAAAGAGAAGCTGGTCTTCCGGGCGGGCGTAGGCTTCTATACGGTGGATATCAAGTTCCCGCTGCAACGCGGTAACTACGACGAATACGTCGCGACGGTGAATCAACAGGCGGCCCCGGGCGATCCTTCGCCCGTCTTCCGTCTGAGCCAAGGCCCGGCCCCGATCCGGTTCAACATCGGCAGCGGCGGCACGTCGGCCTTCAGCGGCGCAAACCTCGGTTCCCGCAGCGTCGAATGGTGGGATCAGAACCTCCGCAACCCCTACGTGCTGAACTTCAACGGCGGCGTGCAGTACGAAGTCGCCCGCGACTACGTCGTCGACGTCAGCTACCAGGGCTCCTCCGGCGTTGGCCTGATCGAACGTTGGCAGGCCAACACGTTCCCCATCGATTACTTCTCCGGAAACCCGACCCAACAGAACGCCGTCCTGGCGGCCGCCCAGAACTTCCGCCCGTACAACGCCTTTGGCGACGTCCGACTCCGGTCGAACTTCGGCCACTCGACGTTCCACTCCGGCACCGTGAAACTCGAAAAGCGCATGTCCCGCGGCATGTTCTTCTCGACGTTCTACACCTTCTCGAAGGCGATCAACTCGCAGGATAACGACAACGACGGCTCCGGCGTTGCTCCCCTGCAGAATCGCAGCCTCGAAAAGGCGTTGGCCGGTTACAACCGCCCCCACCGCTGGCTCGCCACCGTGAACTACGAACTGCCTTTCGGCCAAGGGAAGAAGTACGCGTCCAGCGGCTGGAAGAAGATGGCATTCGGTGGTCTCGAACTGTCCTGGATCCAGACGGTCGAAAGCGGCAACCCGCTGACGTTCTCGTTTGACGGCAGCCCGAACAACTACTACCCAGGCTTCGCTGGCAACCGCCGTCCGAACGCCGTTGGGCCGGCCCTCAGCATCCGGGATAACTTCCGCGACACCGGCGGCGACCGCTTCAACGTGCAGAATATTAACTCCGTCTTTACTGGCGGCCAGAACGGCTTGGACTCGTTTGCCTACCCGGCCGCGTTCACGGTCGGCAACCTCGGCCGCAACACGAGCACCGGCCTCCCCCTGCTCTGGAGCCAGATTTCGGCGCAGAAGAACTTCCAGTTCGGAGACAAAGTCCGCGCCCAACTCCGCTGGGACTTCCAGAACGCGCTGAAAACCTATAACTTCAACCCGCCCACCACCACCGTCGATTTCCGTAACCCGCGGACCTTCGGCAAGGTGTCGAGCGACCCCCGCACGGCCTCCCTCGGCGGCCAACCGCTGATGAACCTGACGCTGGCGATCTTCTTCTAAACCAGAAGGTACCAGAAAAAAGGCCGGCCCCTTTGCGGGGGCCGGCCTTTTTTGCTTCTACCGCTGCACCGGGATATAGGCCAGTGCGGAACTGAAGCGCGACCTGACCGGAGACCGAATAGCCGTCGTCCCGGGCCACGGGATTCCGCTCCAGTCGGCACCGCCGGATTCGTCGCACCAAGGCCCATCCCGTAGGCCACCACAAACTCGCCAGGTCTCGTCGGCCGCAGCGCCAAGCCGCTAATCGAATTCACCCCGAACAGGTTAGCCGGCGCAATAAAGCCAACTTATCCGCCGCCAGCGTCGCGGCGGATCGTCGATTGCCCTGATCGCAAGTAAAAAAACGACGGCTTCAGCACCCGCGCCGTCACCGACACCGGACGACTTCGAACCCCATCACGTTCGACAACCACGTTCACCGGACCACGGCTCGTAAAGACGAGCGAAGCCTCCGGACTGCCCATAAAAATCCGCGTCCCGTTCAACGTCTTCGGCACCTCGCCGTTGACGAAAGCCTGGCTTCAGTCGCCCCGTTCCGAACCCCGGCCGAGGTGAACGACGGCGTCGCGGCGCAAATCGCCGTCGAAAATGGATCCCGAGCAAGCTGGGTCACTTCGGCATCCGATAGCGCATTCGCATAAGCTCGGAGCAGGGCGATGCGACCGGACGAATAGTCGGTCCGGCTCGCGTCTCCCTTGTTATCCAGGAAAAGTGGACGATTCTAACGGGTGTCAGCAGGTTCATCGGCGTCGTACCCGGATTCATATCCAGTTGCCCGTTGACAGAGCAGCGGAAGCGATCGCCGGTGACGGGGACGACGACGTGCTAGTACAGGCCGCCGGCCTGCGCCGCAACACCGGTCCCGAGCGTCGAAAGCGTATAGCGGTTCTGCGGATTCACGCACAGGTCCCGGTCATGAGGTGCGGTCCGACACGTCGAAGACCCGCCGGAAAGCCGCCGGGCCGTTCGGCGTGCCGGAAAACGGGTAGACCGTACGCTGGGCGCCGAGCACCGCGTCGGTCAGGAAACCACCTCGGTGCAACGGATCAACACCCAACAGCGTCGGGCCACCGTCGACCGCGTTGAGAGTATTCTGGAAGGTGTAGGTGGCCGTCAGCGAAGCGGACTGGCTGAATCCGGCGACAGTTGCGCCGACCACAAGCGTCGCGAGTTTAAGCGAAATTGTAGGCCTGATCCAGTAACGCGAAAACTTCGAAGCAGAAAGGCACATCCGCAAATTACAATCCTATGGCCGACAAACGCACTCTTATTTTTGACTTAGGGAAAGTGATCATCCCTTTTGACTTCGAACGCGGCTACCGCGCCATCGCCGGCGATTGCCATCTGCCCCCAGCCGAAATCCGCGCCCGCATCGCCTCGACCGACCTCGTCGTCAGCCTCGAAACCGGGCACATTGAACCCGGCGATTTCGTGGCCCAAGTCAGCGAACTCGTCAACTTCCCGGGCACCTACGCCGATTTCTGCGCGCACTGGACGGCCATCTTTCTGCCCGAGACGCTCATCCCGGAGTCGCTCATCACTGCGCTCAAAGGGCGATATCGGCTCCTCGTGCTCTCCAACACCAACGCCATCCACATCGACATGGTCCGCGAGCGCTACCCAATTCTCAGTCACTTCGACCATCTCGTCCTCTCCCACGAAGTCAAGGCGATGAAGCCCGATCCGCGCATCTACGCCGCCGCCCTCTCCCACGCCCACGCCGAACCCGCCGAGTGCTTCTTCACCGACGACATCCCCGACTACGTCGCCGGAGCCCGTCTCGCCGGCATCGACGCCGAACAGTTCACCGGCTATGAGACATTACTCAATCACCTGCGCGCCCGGGGGATTGCGATCTGAGGTCGTAGATCAGGATCGACCAACCGGCGCGAGCCGTCGGTTGGCGATCGCGAAAGTGCTTGTAATAATCCTGGTACTGCGGGGCGAAGAAGTGACCCGGCAGCAGACTCGCGCTGATGGCATAGATCCCCGGCTCCGGCTCCAAAACCGTTTTTCCCTTCGCCAAAGCAGCGTTCCAAGGCGGCGGCGTCGAGACGATCTCTTTGTCGGTGAAGTAGCGCCAAGGGGTGTCAGCCCCGAAGTAAGCGAGTCGCAGAGGCGGCATCTGGTTCGCCTCCGCCCATCGCCGCAGCGATTTCAAGTCCTGCCCCCAATCCAGATTGCTATCGGCTAGGTAGGTCGAGCCGTGCGCCGGCCCCCCCACCCAGGCGTTGAAAAAGGCGATGCCGTGTGGGTAATAGAGCATCGTCTCCACCGCCCCAACCGCCACCGCGACCATCGCAAAGCGCCGCCAATGCAGATAAGCCGCCCCGGCCAGCAGGGCCGCAAAGGGCAGCGCCGGAAGGATCAGCCGAATGCCGAGTTGGTGCCCCGAAAACGACGCCAGCCCAACGTAGAGCAGCGGCGGGAAGAGCAGGAAGAACCAAAGAGCCTCCCGTCGGCGCACCATCTGCCAGGTCGCCAGGCTCGTGGCCGCCAGAAACAAAACCTGCCAGCCAACCGGCACTTTCACCGACAGCGCCGCCAGAAAATACAGCGGATCGGCCGTATGCCGAACGACGCCCCAAGTGTAGATCGGTGGACGTTCCACCGCGCTCCAGAACAGGCTAACGCAGCCTTCCCAGAAGTACCGCGGCACCGGGAGCCATTGAAAGATCTGGCCGACGACCGTGAACAGCCATGGCACTTTCGGGTCGGCAAACTTATGGGCGATTTCCACCGGGTGCAGCAACCGGACATCCCATAGGTAAGCCGTGCAGAGCCCAAAATAAAGCGCCGCCAGGAACGAGGGAAAGTAGAGGGGGAACCGATTGGGGGCCCGGACCAGGAGCAGGATCGGCGCAATCCCGGCGAGGATGACCAGCGACAGTTTGGCCAGCACGCCCAGCAGGGTCGCCGCCGCTAGCCACCCGACGGCTTTCCACGTAGGTGCCTGCCAGAACCGCCACGCGGCGTACCAGAAGGCGAGATAGGCGAAGGCGCAAGCGACGTCGTTCTTGATCAGGACGCCATGGCCTAGGGCCGTGGGCTCAAGGGCGAAGACGATGGCCGCCAGCACGCCCGACACGGCTCCAAACGCGCGGGAACCCCATCGCCAGAGCAGGACGGCGGTACCGAGAGGAAACAGCAGAACGGGCAACCGGCAGAGGAAGACGAGCCAGTGGTAGAAAGGGTCTTTCTGATCGACGGCCCAGTTGGCGGCGGTAGCCCATTCGTCTTTGGAGAGCCAACGCGGGTCGGTAGCCAGAGGGATTGGCAGCGAGAACGTTTGTGGGACCCAGCCGGTGACGATCTTCAGGAGCGGGGCGAGATCGGGGACGTGATAGACATGGCCGCCCTGCCAATAGAAATGGGAGGCGAGCAGGTGGTTGGGTTCGTCCATCGTAACCCCGGTATTCCAGGCCTCCACCAGAAGCAGAGTGAGCAGAGCGGCAGACAGAAGAAGAATAGGACTGATGCGCGGCGGCGCCCCCGAAGGCCTAGACATAAGAGTTTACGGAAGAACCAGTGTAGACGCAAAAGGGCCGCTCCAGCAACGGCGGCCCTCTCATGTTTACAACCTATTCCGTCCCGTCTAGAAGATGTACTTCAAGCCCAACTGAATGTTGCGGGGGTTGTTCGCCTGTCCGCTGATCAAGCCAAATGTGGCAGGAGCGCTGAGGTCGCGCGCCGGCGGGTTGAACATGGTCATGTTGGCGAAGTTGAACATCTCGGCCCGGAACTGCACGCTGTGGCCTTCCCGCACGGCAAAGGATTTGCCGACGGAAACGTCCACGTTGAAATAGCCCGGAGCGCGCTCGGTGGCAATCGACGAGTTGCCGAAGGTGCCGAGAGCAGGCCGCTGGTAGGCGCAAGTGCCGTCGTTGGTGCCTTGGGCGCACTCATAAACGTTACCTGTACCAAACCAACGGGAGATGGTCTGATCCGCAATCGTCGAGGGCCGCAGCCGGTTAGGCCGCTGCGTGCCGCGCGGGGACTGCTGGCTCTGGCCTACGGTCGACAGCGTGATCGGGAAGCCCGTCCGCGCCTGCATCACGTAGCCCAGATTCCAACCGCCCAGGAACATGTCGACCGCCTTGCCGGAGCCGCTCAAGAACTTGCGGCCCTTGCCGAACGGCAACTCGATATTGGCGTTGTAGGTCAGGTTGTTCCGCGCGTCCCACGCCGCCGGGCCGTAGTTGCCGCGACGATCGTAAGCGTTCATCCAATAAGCGCCTTCCGCCTGCACGCCACCGGCTCCGAAGAAGCCCAACGCGTCGTTCAGCGTCTTCGAATAGGTGTAGGAGAGGTTAAAGTCGATGCCGGAGGCATAACGCTTGCGCGCCGAAACCTGCAGCGAATCGTAGTTCATGGTGCCCGAGGACTCGGTGGTCGCCGTCGTGGTCACGAGCGGCAGAGCCGAGAACAGCGGACGACGCGTCTGGGCGTTCGCCCATTGCGCTGGGTTCACGTTGGCCGGTCCGGGCAGCGGTTGATTGCTGTCCTTGGCGACGATCGTGTGCGTCGCACGCTGGCTGACGTAGCCGGCGTTGACGACGAAGTTGCTGGCGAATTGATACTCCACGCTCAGGTTCCGCTGCTGCGTGAACTGCGGGCGAAGGTTCGGATCCCAAGTGCGGATGTTACCCGCCAAGGTCCCGGAGAAGCCCGGCAGATCGTTGAACCCAACCCGCGACGAAGAAGCGCCGGTGGTCAAGTCGTAGTTCTGGTTCGATTCGAAGAAGAACGGCGGATTCAAAGGCAGGCGGAGATTGACGCCGGTGCCTTCCAGGAAGCTCGTGATGCCATAAGCGCCCCGAACAACCAGCCGCTTCTTGAACATTTCCGGCGTCCAGGCAAAGCCCAAACGCGGCATGAACTGCTTTTTGTAGGAGTTATAGAGCGCGCGGCTGTTGCCGTTCTGCCCCGCCAAATTCAACTTGCCGGACACCACGTCGATGTTGGCCTGTAGGTTGTTCACTTCGTACAGCGGCTGCGTGTATTCCCAACGCATACCCAGGTTCAGGGTCAGGTTGTTGGTGGCCTTGTAGTCGTCCTGGAAGAACGTACCAAAGCGCCAGTGGCGTTGACCCCAGCGGCGACCGTCACCCTGGCCCCGGCCCTTGGAAGAGACGAGGTCCAGCATGAAGTCGGCCAACTGCGAACCGGAGAACAGCGCCGAGTAGCCGAAGCTGCCGAGCGCGCCATTGTTACCGGAATAAAAGCGGTTCTGCTGGTACCGAACGCCGTTCGCACCGATCTTCAGAAAGTGCCGACCGCGGGATAACGTGACCGTCTCCGACATGTGGAACTTGTTGTCCCTACCGTCGGAAAGGATGCCGGTCGTGCCGATGCCGGAAAGACCTTCGCCAGGAGCGAGGGCGCTGAAGCCGGGCGAAAGCTGGCCGCCGGGGATGCCGAGCTTCGCGTTACCGTTACCCTGGGTCCCAAACGGATCGGCAAATGTGTCGACGATGACGGTGCGCGTCAACCCGTACCGGAAGTCATTGACGATGCTCGGAGTCACTGTCCGCGTCCAAGCGGCGACGACGCCGATGGTCGGAGCCTCTTTCACGCCCGCCGCGGAGGTCGGCAACACCGGACGAGCAGAGCCGTCCGTGTAAAACCCATGCGAGTAGCGGAACATGAAATTGTTTTTCTCCGAAGCGCGCCAGTCAACTTTCGCGTCGCCTTGGTTGTTCCGGAGGAAGCCGGTGGCCGTAGCGCTGTAGTTGTTGACGACGCCGATGGCACCGGTACCGTTCGAGTTCGGCAGCGGATACAAAGCGTTGTCAGCGAACAGCACGCGAGCCGGGCCCACAACTCGGGCAGCAGGGATGGTCTTGTTCGGGAACGGCTGGCAGACGCGGCTGCCGGTGGCCGTTGAGCAAGTCGCCGGGTCGTTGATCACCTGGGGCAGACGGCTCAGGTTGCCGGCGCGGAAATCGGCCGGGGCGAGACTGGCGAATGCCGGGCCGCCATCACGCCGCTGCGTGCCTTCGTAGTTGACGAAATAGAACAGCTTGTCCTGAATAATACGGCCGCCGAGGGTTCCGCCGAACATATTCTGGCGGAGCGAACGGCGCTGCTTCTCTTTCACTAAGGCCGTGTTCTGATTGCCGAAGAACGAATTCGCATCGAGCTTCTCATTGCGGAGAAACTCGAACAACGTGCCATGCAGGCCATTGGTGCCGCTCTTCAAGGTCATGTTCACCACCGCGCCAGCCGAGTTGCCGAACTCAGAGGAGCCGTTACCGGTCATCACCTGAACTTCCTGCAACGCGTCCACGCTCGGGGTGTAGCCGATGCGATTATCCATCGAATCGTTCACGTCGACGCCGTCGAGCAGGAAGTTGTTGGTCTGCTCGCGATTGCCGTTGACAAACGCGCGACCGGAGAAGCGGGTCGCCGTGTTGACGGAGCCGGGATTGGTCTGCACCGCGCCCGGAATCAGCAACATCGCCGAAACGATGTTACGGCCGTTCAGGGGCAGATCGGTTAGCCGCTTGGCGGTCAACGTTTCGCCCGTCTGGGTGCTCTCGGTCTGCAAGGCCGGAGCGAAATCTTTCACTTCCACGGACTCGGTCACTTGACCAACTTGCAAAGAAAGATCGACGCGCGCGGTCTGGTTCGTCTCAAGACGGAACGGACCGACGACCGACTTTCGAAAGCCCTGCACCTCGGCCGTTACACTGAAGCTGCCGATCGGTAGAAAGGTGAAGGTGTAGAGACCAGAATCGTTAGTCGTAGTTTCGTAACGCTGATTCTTGCCCGTGTCAGTGGCGGTAACCTTTACTTTCGGAATGGCGGCACCACTCGGGTCGCTCACCGCGCCGGTAATGGAACCGGTAATGGTCTGCGCGTTCAACGCCAACGGCGCCAAACTGAACAACAAAACGCTCGTGAATTGGAATTTACTCATGTAGAAGGAGGTCCCCGTATTCCCCCATCGTAACGCCGACGCCACCCACGAGCAATAGGCAAACGCTACATTCTAAAGGACTTAATATTCCAAATTCCGTAACCCGATATGGATCTTGGAAGAAGCCACCCTACAACAGCGTCGCGTCCAGCGTCCGCTCCTCGCTCATCTCCGGCTCCAATTCCGTCGCAAGTCCTTGCAACCACGCCAGTAAGCTCTCCCGCTCCCCATCAAAATACAACTCCACCATCTCTCGCACCGCCACCTGACGCATCGCCTCCCGATCCCGTATAGGTGTGTAAATAAACGACCGACCCGCCTTCCGCCGCGCCAATAAGCCCCGTTTCGTCAGCCGTTCGAGCAGCGTCAAAACCGTCGTATAAGCCAGCGGCCGTTCGCCCGCCAGCGCCGCCCGCACGCGACTCGCATTCCCCTCACCCAGGCTCCACAGCGCCCGCAAACAATCCAGTTCAAGCGGCGGAGGAATCTCGCGAGTGACAGGCAGACGGGGCATCTTTATCCCTTGGTTACCAGCGCTCCGGACAGCTTCGCCGCAAAATCCGTCGACGGCTTCACCGGCTCCCGAACCGGCACCGTCGGAACCGAAAACGGAACTGGTTCGGCCAGGAACCGATCCTGCTTCAACAACGACCGCTCCAGCGACGGGATATACGCCGACCAACAGCCCTCCACCATCGCATCCCGCGCAATCGCCTGCCGCACCGTCTCCATCTTCGAATCAAGATTGTCCAGATGATGGAGTAACATCGCCTCCAAGGTCGACGGCAACTTCGGCGACCCATACGCCAACTCGCCATGATGGCTCGCTACTAAATGCTCGACCAGAAGCCGCAACTTCGGCGGGAAGTTCGGCACCTGCCCAACCCTCTCGGTGATCATCCGCAACCCGATCAAAATGTGGCCAACCAACTGTCCTTCGTCCGAATAGCCGAAGCCCCGATCGTAGGTCAACTCGTCCACCTTGCCAATATCGTGCAAAATCACGCCGGTCAACAGCAGATCTTTATCAATACCCGGGTAATGCGCCGCGGTGAACTTCGCCAGCGTCGCCAACGAAAGCACGTGCTCAAGCAAGCCGCCGATCCAAGCATGATGAATCGTCTTCGCCGCCGGAGCCGTCTTGTATTTCTCCACCAACTCCGCATCCGCAAAAAACACTTCAATCAGCGCCTTCAAGTGCGGATTCGTCATCGCCGCCACATGTTGCCCGAGTTCGGCAAACATCTCGTCCCGGTTCCTCGTCGACGAAGGGAAATAGTCGGCTTTATCGACATCCCGATCATCAACGGGCTGAATGCGATGAATTGTCAACTGCATCCGCCCCTGGTAGATCGCCGTCAACCCCTTCACCTTGATGTAGTCATGCCGCTCAAAGGTGTCCATCACCTCGGCGACGTGATCCCACATCTTGGCGTCGATATCGCCCGATTTGTCTCCCAGCGTGAGCGAGAGATAAGGCTCGCCCGTCTTCTTCTGCCGGATCTCCTTGTGTAAGACAAGGAACGTGGTCTGGATCGCCTGATTGGCCTCTAGTTGGTTGGCGAACTGTTTCATTTAGGACTTCGAAGTGGACTTTACTTTGATCGAGGTTCCGGGGACGGGCACGGCCCACAACAACCGTTTCTTGCGCACCTGCATGGCGACCTCTTCCTTGGTGATCGTTTCCGGCTTCAATTGCGCCGGATCGGTCCACTTGGTCGACTTGCCCGGGGCGGCACCGGAATCGACAAACCCTTCGCGAATTTCGAGAAACGCATCCTGACGCAACTGGGTCAGATAGGCGCGAATCGCCGGCTCCATCTTCGGCGCGTACATCTTGTTCATGATTTCGCCGCTCACCTCTTCAAAGTCGGCCAGACCGGCTTGATGATGTTCTTCGACGAAAAGGAGCATCCAACCGTTCGGCATCTTGACCGGATCGATGGCCGTATTCCGCGCCGCGGGCCAAACAGCGTCTTCCAGCTCTTTCCGCAATTCGCCCTTTTTGTACGGAGGCAACTCGCCTTCGTTCTGCGCCGTCTCGGCTTCGGAGTTCTCGCGAGCGAGGTCTCCAAACTTTTCACCCTTCCGCGAGCGGGCGACCAGATCTTTGGCTTTCTTCTCCACCGCCTCTTGCGCCTTGGCGTCCTTGCCGTCGGTGCCCAGGAACAACTCCCGCAGAAACACCCGCTCTTCCCGTTGGAACTCTTGCTTGTGCTCGGTGTAGTACTTCTGCGCATCCGCCTTCGGAATCGAAATCTTCGACGTCACTTCCTGGCCGATCACCCGGCGCGTCAAAAACTGGTTCTTCGTCTCCGACTTGTAGTCCTCAAACGACATCCCGGTCTGTTCCTTCACGTACTGCTGGAACTTTTCCTGGTCGGCAATCTTGGTCTGTTGCTGAATCCGGGCCACCTGCTTGGTCACTTCAGGGTCAACGTTAATGCTCAACTCCTTGCCCTTTTGCACCAGCAGCATTTGGTCGATCTTCTCGCGCAGCAGGTCCTTGGCCCGTTCGTCGACCATCCGGTCAACGTCCGCGGCCGGCACCTTCTGTTCCTTAGCCGCTTCCAGCAGCCCTTTCTTCATCCGGTCAATTTCACTGCGGGTGATGATCTCGCCGTTGACTTTGGCGACGATCTGCTCCATCACAATGACATCGGCCGCATAGAGCGACGCGCAGCAAACAACCGTACCGAGAATACGCAACTTCATATGGTGACTATTTTACCGCCAGAAAGTCCAACGCGTGCAAGGTGTCTTGCAGATACCCAAGTAACTTCTCCGGAGCCGTCACCGGATAGGGGTCCGCCGGCAACCGCAAAATGCCCGCCGGGCTGAACTGCGCGCCCGGAGTCGAGGTCACAATCTCCATCAACCCTTCCGGCCGGATCTTCGCTTCCAGGTTCACTTTTATGTTGAAAAAGCCTTGCCTGCGATCAATCGACTCAATACCCAAGCGCTGCGCCGTCGCCCGCACCAGCGAGAAGCTCGCCAAGGTTTTCACGACATCCGGCGGCGGCCCATACCGGTCGGCGAACTCTTCCAGAATCTTGTTCGCTTCCAGCAGCGAGTGCAGCGAGGCGATTTTTTTGTACGCGCGCAGCCGCTGCATCTCCTCGGCGATGTAGCTGGCCGGGATCCGGATATCCACCCCCAATGTGATCGTCGAGTGCACCTCCACCGGGATTTCCTCGCCCTTCAACTCCCGCACCGTGTCCTCGAGCAGCTTCAAATACGTGTCATAACCCACCGCATCCATCTGCCCATGCTGCGCCCCGCCCAGCAGATTGCCGGAGCCGCGCAACTCCAAATCCAGCGCCGCAATCTTAAAGCCGGCCCCTAAGTCGCTGAACTCCTTCAGCGCCGCCAACCGCTTCCGCGCGATCTCGGTCAGGTCCTTGTTCTCGGGCACCAGCAAATAGGCATACGCCCGCCGATTCGACCGGCCCACCCGGCCCCGCAACTGATAGAGCTCCGACAAACCATAGCGCTCGGCGTTCTCAATCAGAATCGTATTCGCCATCGGAATGTCGATTCCGTTTTCGATGATCGTCGTGCACACGAAAACATCGAAGTCATGTCGCATGAAGCCAAGCAGAGCCTTCTCTAACTCGTTCTCACTCAACTGCCCGTGCCCCACCCCGACCCGAACCCCGGGCAGCCACTCCTGCAGCCAAGCCGCCCGCTGATAGATCGTCTCGACACGGTTGTGCACGAAGTAAACTTGGCCGCCGCGATTGACTTCGAGTTCAATTGCCGACCGGATCAGGTCCGCGTTATAGTGCGAAACGACCGTCTGCACGCTGAGCCGATCCTTCGGCGGAGTCTCGATCACGCTCATGTCCCGCAGCCCCAGCAGCGACATGTGCAGCGTCCGCGGGATCGGCGTCGCCGACATCGTTAGCACGTCGATGTTGTGCCGCAACTGCTTCAGCCGCTCCTTGTGCCGAACGCCGAAACGCTGCTCCTCATCGACGATCAGCAGGCCAAGGTCAATGAACTCGACGTCCTTTGAAAGTAGCCGATGCGTGCCGATGAGAATATCGATCTTGCCGTGCCCCAGGTCCTCGATGATCTTCTTCGTCTCCACCGGAGACCGGAACCGGCTCAGCATTTCGATATTGACCGGGAAGCTGGCGAACCGGCGTTTGAATGTCTCGTAATGCTGGAAGGTCAGCACCGTGGTCGGGGTCAAAACGGCCACCTGCTTGCCGTCGCCGAGCGCCTTGAAGGCCGCCCGCATCGCCACCTCGGTCTTGCCGAATCCGACGTCCCCGCACAGTAAACGGTCCATCGGCTGGGCCCGTTCCATATCGCGCTTGATCTCGGAAACGGCCTGGACCTGGTCCTTCGTCGCGGTGTAGGGGAAGGCGTCTTCAAACTCGCGCTGCCAGTTGGAATCGGGCGAAAACGCAAAGCCTTCCGACATCCGCCGCTCAGCGTAAAGCTTGAGCAACTCGTCGGCCATGTCGCGCATTTTCGCCTTCACGCGCGACTTCGTCTTCGACCACGTCGCCCCGCCCAACCGGTCGAGCGGCGGGGTGCCTTCGCCCGCCCCGCGGAACTTCTGGACCAAGTCCAGGCGGGTCATCGGGACGTACAGCTTCGATTCCCCGGAGTACTCCAGGATCAGAAAATCGCCCTGCTGATCGCCCTGCGGGATCTCTTTAATGCCTAAAAACTTGCCGACGCCGTGCGTCACATGGACGACGAAGTCGCCCGGCTTCAAGTCGGCGATATCGGCCGCAAAGGCCGCCGCGGCGCGCTTGTTCAAGGCCGGCTCGGCAATTAGGTCGGAAGTATCGAACAGGTCCTCCGTGCCGATGATGGCGAGCTTGGCGGCGGTCAGCGTCGTGCCCCGCGTCATGCGCCCTCGAGCCAGCATCGTGCTGGCGGAATTGCCAAACAGCCGAGCCCGTTCCGCGTGGAACGGCGACACCGTGTCGGTGCTCGACAGCGCCAGTTGAAACGGCACCGAGTACTCGGCGAAGATGTCGGCCAGCCGCTCCACTTCGCCAATCGCCGGGGCGAAGTAGAGCACCTTGTAGCCCTGCTCAACCAGCTTGCGCGTTTCCGCTACGGCGTTCGGCAAGTTGCCGTGAAACGCCGGAGACGGCCGGGAATGCAGGTCTGCGGACTGCCCAGCCGCCGACTCGCCGAGCAGTTCGACCTGACGCAGTGTGATTCGTTTCCGGACGTCAATCTGAGCGGCCAGCTCGTTCCACGTCAGGAACACCGACTCCGGCGGCACGATCATGTCGCGCTGATTTTCTCCCAGGCGCTTCCAAAGCCGATCGGCGGCCGAATGTACCTGCTCCGGCTCATCGATTACGACGAGCGCATCGGCGGCCAGTTCGAGCAACGTGGAGGCGCGCGGGTCCGTCAAAACCCTTGTGAACTCCCAGGCGGGCACCGGGTTGCTTGGCCGCGGGTGCTCCACCAGCGGGAGCACCACCGCTCGCTCCACCTTCATCACGGACCGCTGCGTCGCCACGTCGAACCGGCGCATCGAATCGATCGTGTCGCCGAAGAACTCGATCCGCAACGGCTGGTCCGACCCCGCCGGGAAGATATCGACGATGCCGCCGCGCATCGAGAATTCGCCAACCATTTCCACCGGATCGCGTTCGGTGTAACCGATGCGGTGCAGATGTTCCGCCAGGTCGTCCAGCCCAAGGTCGTCGTCAAGCTTCAGCGTCAGCGCCAACTGTTGATAGAACGAGCCGGGGTAGGTCCGCAGCAGCGCCGAGGCGATCGGGGTGACCGTGATCGAGGTAAGCCCGGAAGCGAGGCGGTAGAGCCCGACAGCCCGCTCTTCACTGATCTCGGAGTGGGGCGACAGGCCTTGCGAAGGCAGCACATCGAGGGCGGGCAAAAGTTGCGGGCGTGGCTTGGTTTCGTCGTTGACGAGAAGCTCAAAAAACGTTTCCAGCGCGGCGAACAGGCCTTCTGCTTCCTGAGCCCCGTCGGTGAGCAGCAGCAGCGATTTGCCAGAGCGTTGCCAGAGCAAAGTGCTATACAGCGCCTTGGCCGTAAGGGTGAGACCGGAGAGCGACTGATGGGTGTGGTTCCGTAAGCCACGGATAATGGAGTCGAAAGCGGCATCGCGGCCGAGGCTTTCCAGAAGTTCGCGAAGAGCGGGGTGCGTCATGCGGGGAGGCGGTTCTCTATAGTTTGACAGAGCTAGACTTAAGGTATGGCGACGAGTCCAATTCCGCTCATTTCTTTCGAGGAGTATTTGGCCCTCGAAGAGAAGGCGCAGTTTAAGAACGAGTTCTATCAGGGCCAGATTCTGGCGATGTCCGGATCGACGCTCTCGCACGAAAGGATCGCGATGAACGTGCGAACCCATCTGCGCTTGGGCTTGCTCGGCAAGGACTGCGAGGTGCTCGGAGGCGGGCTGCTTTTCCGGACAGGTCTCGATGGCTTGGCAGCTTATCCCGACGCGGTCGTCTTCTGCGGCCAGATGAAACTCGAAGACCATCGGAGTCTCGTTGCGCTGAATCCCAAGGTTGTCATTGAGGTCCTCTCGCCTTCGACGGAAACCTATGATCGGACCACCAAGGCCCGCGAATATTGGAAGTGCCCGTCGGTTGCGCAGTATTTTCTGATCCGCCAGGACCAACCGTTTGTCGAAATTCAAAGCCGCCAAGCGGATGGCAATATCACCATTAATTGGATCGAAGGCCGCGAGTCGGATTGCCCGTTTGCATCACTCGGCCTCAGCATTGCGATGGCCGACATCTACGAGCGGGTCAACTTCTAGGACACCAATTGCGGGGAGAGCTACCGCTACCCAGATGATCATAAGCAAACTGATCCATCGGTTGGGAAGTACATCGGAACGGACGGACGGCGAACTTCACGCAGGCCAGCTCAAGTTGGAAGACGAACGCGAGTTGGTGCTCTTGAACCCCAACTTCCTCATCGAAGTTCTCCCGCCGTCCACGGAAGCCTACGAGCGAATCACCTTCTAGCCCCGCGCCAGAATCTCTTTCTCGATGTTCGTCGTCGAGTATCCGGGCTCCAGCGGCAGCGGCGTGACGACTCCTCCGGCCGCCTCCACCTCTTCCCTTCCCGCGATGAAGTGACTCCAGTCGGCACCCTTGACGAGCACGTCCGGCAGCACCGCCGCAATCAGTTCCCGCGGCGTGTCCTCGTCGAACAACACAACCGCGTCCACGGCCGCCAGGGCCACCGCCATCGCCGTCCGCTGATGCTCGGAGAGCAGAGGGCGGGTCGGGCCCTTCAGCCGCGCTACCGAGTCGTCTGTGTTCAACGCCAGCACCAGGACATCGCCCAGCGCCCGCGCCGTTTCCAGCAAGCGGATGTGGCCCGGATGCAGAATGTCATAACATCCGTTCGTGAACACCACCTTCCGCCCTTCGACCTTCCACTGCGCCCGTTGCTCGACCAGCGCTGCTCGCGAATAAAAGTCTGCCATGAACCTTCAGTCTCGCACGCCGAACAGAAACGCCGCCGTCAGCTCCCACATCGGGTCGAGCACATCGGTGAGTTCATGGCCGGAATCGAACAGGTGGAGTTCGGCCTGCGGATGCAGCGCCCGGAACTCTTCCGAAAACGTATACGGCACGACGTCGTCCTGACGGCCATGGAAGATCAGCGTCGGCTGCGTCACCTCCGGGAAGTCCGGATACGTCACCCCATCATCGAGCAGAGCGATGCCGACCCGGCGACGCTCTCCGGCCGCGTAGTGGAAGACCTCCATCGACCCTTCGGCCCGCCACTTGGCCACCACCTCCGGCCCCAGCCGAAGCGGCCAGCGGCGAGCGAAGCCAAACGCGGGAGCCAGCAGAACAATCTTTTCGACGTTCGGATGAGCCGCCGCGTAGAGCGCCGCAAGGTAGCCGCCCATGCTCGAACCGATCAGCGCCACCGGCCCCGCGCCGGCGGCAGCATCGATCAAAGCAAGCTGTTTTGAGATCGTCAGCGACGCGAAATCGCCCCCGTCGAGGGCGGGCACGATGCATTCGGCACCGGCCTGGCGGAGCCGTTCCGCGAACAGCTGCGCCTTTTTCGATGAAGGGCTAGACGCAAAGCCATGAAGGTATAGGACGCGCACAGTCCCTCCATTGTGCTAAAAGAGAATGGTCCAATTCAATGCGCGATTATTCGGTTGCGGCGGAAGCGCGCCAATCGCTAGAATCGGATGTTCAGAGGAGAACAACCAGACCTTTTATGTCAGTTGACCAGAAAGTAAAGCAGATCATTGTCGAGCAGTTGGGCGTGGACGAAGCCCAAGTCGACGGCACCGCGTCATTCGTCGACGATTTGGGAGCCGATTCGCTCGACCTCGTCGAACTCGTCATGGCTTTTGAAGAGGCCTTCGATCTGAATATTCCGGACGACGACTCGGAAAACATCAAGACCGTGAAGGACGCGATCGATTACATCGAAGCCAAAGCGAAGAAGTAAGCATCCATTAAGAGTGAACCTGCCTACGTTTCGGCAGGAGGAGATCTTGATTGGCTGAACAATCACACCCCCACCGGGGCAATCGAAGAGTAGTGGTGACCGGGGTCGGGCTCGTCACGTGCCTGGGTATCGGCACAGAACCGACCTGGTCGGGCCTTTTGGCCGGCAAAAGCGGAATCGCTCCCATTGAGCTGTTTGACGCAAAGGCCTTTGCTTGCCGGTTTGCCGGCGAGGTGAAGAACTTTGACCCGAGCAAGTTCATTGAGCAGAAGGAGATTAAAAAGCTAGGTCGTTTCATGATGTTCGCCATCGCGGCGGCGGATGAAGCCTTGGCGTCTTCGGGGCTAAAGATCGATGCTGGCAACGCCGAAAGCGTTGGCGTCTACATCGGCAGCGGTATCGGTGGCTTCGAAGTGATCGAACGCGAGCACTCGAAACTGCTGGCGGGCGGTCCGTCGAAGATTTCGCCATTCTTTATTCCGGCGACGATCGTGAATTTGGCGAGCGGCCAGGTTTCGATTCGGACCGGAGCGAAGGGTCCTAACTCAGCCGTGGCAACTGCTTGTACGACCGGCGCCCACGCAGTCGGCGACTCGTTTAAGATCATCCAGCGAGGCGATGCCGACGCCATGATCTGCGGTGGGGCCGAGGCGGCTATTACGCCGCTCAGCGTCGGTGGGTTCGCCGCTTTGCGGGCGCTGTCGACACGTAACGATGAGCCCCAACGCGCTTCACGGCCGTGGGACAAGGATCGCGACGGCTTCGTCATCGGCGAAGGCGCGGGAATCTTGATGTTGGAAGAGCTCGAGTTCGCCAAGGCACGCGGTGCCAACATTCTGGCTGAAATCATTGGTTACGGCATGAGTGGCGACGCGTTCCACATGACGGCTCCGAGCGAAGACGGCGACGGCCCCTTCCGCATGATGCGCGCCGCGATTCGCGACGCCGGCATTGAACCTTCGGAAGTGGATTACCTGAACGCTCATGCGACGTCGACGTTCCTCGGCGACAAGATTGAGACGACGGCGATGAAGCGGGCTTTCGGCGACCATGCCTACAAGCTGGCGATCAGTTCGACCAAGTCCATGACCGGGCATCTGCTCGGCGGCGCGGGCGGGCTGGAAGCCGGTATTGCGGTGCTCGCCATCCGTGACCAAATTGCCCCGCCAACGATCAACCACGAAACACCGGATCCGGCGTGTGATCTCGACTACGTGCCGAACGTGGCCCGCCCGATGAAGATCAACGTTGCCATGAGCAACTCATTCGGCTTCGGCGGAACCAACGGCGGGCTGATCTTCCGGAAATACGACGAGTAGCATGAAAATTGCCATTGCTCTCAAGCAGGTGCCGGCGCGGGATTCCGCGCCTGGTGCCGCGGAATCCGATCTCCAATTTGAGATCAACGAACCAGACGCCTACGCGCTCGAAGCGGCGCTGCAACTGCGGGAAGCGCAGGGCGGCGAGGTGGTCGTCGTGTCGGCTGGCCCGGCGCGGGTGACCACCGCGATCCGCGAGGCGCTTGCCAAAGGCGCCGACCGCGGGGTGCATATCGTGGTCGACAACCTTCATGAACTCGATGCATTGGGAGTGGCTCAACTGCTGCGCGAGGCGGTGGCGGGCGAATCGCCCGATCTAGTCCTGACCGGCTTACAGTCGGACGATCTCGGCTCCGGGCAAACGGGCGTGATTTTGGCGGAACTGCTCGGCGTTGCCCATGCCACGCTGATTATGGCGATCGAGGTGAATGGCAGCTCGATTCTCGTGAAGCGTGAATTGGAGGACGGCTGGTTCCAGCACGTGACCCTGCCGCTCCCGGCGGTGCTCACGATCCAGAGCGGCATCAACAAGCTCCGCTACGCCACCCTGATGGGGATCAAGAAGGCGAAGACCAAAGAGATTCGCGAACTGGCGGGCACACTGACGCCGGCGTTGGTCGTGGCCGGTCCTGGTTATGCGCCCAGCCGATCGAAGCAGTCGCAGATTTTCGACGGTGACCCCGAAGCCGCGGCCCAGGCGCTGGCGGAGAAATTGAAATACGAGGTTCGGGTAATATGAGCGTCCTGGTCGTTCTCGAACAGACCCGCGGCGTTTATCACCGCATGAGTTGGGAGGCTTTAGCCGCTGCGTTTGAACTTGGGCTGCCGGTGTCGGCAGTCGTGATCGGCGAGCCCGGCGAAGCGGCCGGCAAGGGCCTGGAACGCCTTTACACCCTTCCGGCGATGGATTACTCCGCCGACGGCTACACGGCCGTCCTGGCGCAGCTCATCGCCCGCGTCCAGCCCAGCTACGTCATCTTTCCGCACACTTATCAGGTCCGTGACTTTGCGCCCAAACTGGCGACGCGGCTCGGCACTGTCTTAGTTAGCGACGTGGTCAAGCTTCAGGCCGATGGCACGGCCGTTCGCCAGCATTTCCAAGGTAAGCTGAACTCGGACTATCGGTTCACCGGCTCCGGTCCGCGTTTCCTTTCGATTCAAGCCGGGGCTTATCGAGCCGAAACGGTTCCTGCTGGCTCGCCGACGGTGGAGCCTTTCGCCGCTGACGCTGGTGCGGTTTGCGCGGTCTCGGAAGCACCGTTCCGGGAGTCTTCCCGGGCGGTGGATCTGACGGCGGCCGAGATCATTGTCTCGGTGGGTCGCGGGATCCAGGAGAAGGAGAATCTGATCCTGGTGGAAGAGCTGGCGGCCGCCTTGGGGGCTGAACTCGCCGCCTCGCGTCCGATCTGCGACAACGGCTGGTTGCCGATGGAGCGGCAGGTCGGCAGTTCGGGCCAGACGGTGGCACCGAAGGTGTATTTGGCCGTCGGCATATCCGGCGCGATTCAGCATCTGGTGGGGATGAAGGGCTCGAAGTCGATCATCGCGATCAACAAGGACCCGAATGCCCCGATCTTCGAAGTAGCCGATTACGGCATTGTCGGCGACCTCTTCGAAGTGGTCCCGGCGCTTACTGAAGCTATCCTGAGGCTCAAGAGCTAGGGCACATTCCAAGTGGCCATTGCATTCCAGCCGGAGTTATCTCCGGCTAGGTGGAGGGCGGCGGTATAGACGATCCGGCTGCCCCGGAAGGCGGGCGGGCTCGTCGACAGATTTTGGTTGAGCTTAAGGACGTTGCCCGGCACTACGCCCGGCAGCGGGTCGAGACCGGAGTCGGTTACTCCGTAGAGCGTATTGGTGGGCCACACGTAGGCCGAGTAACACGCGTTGCGCCCGTCGAGGGCTCTGTAGAGGTGACACGGAGGGAGAGGTCACCGGAGCCGGCCGAACGCCGAGCACATGCCAGCCGCTATTGGCGCTTGCCCCATCTCGCCCAGCGGCATAGACAACGCGGTTGCGGGCAGAGGCGCCCGAAAAGGTCACGCGCAGAACCGGCGTAAGCGTGGTGCCGGAGACGGTCGCACTCGACCCCGCCCCGGTCGCCGAGCACTGCGAGTTCGCAGTCCCTCGGCGCCCCCCAGAAGTTGCCCGCCTCTGCTCAAATAGACTTGACCAGAACACAAACTGATCATGCCGCGTGGCAGGCCGACGGGCGGGACCTTCTTCATCCGTGCCGCAGCCGCGTAGACAGTTGAATAGGTTTAGGCACCGACGTTTGGCCGGCGCGGCCTGACCGAGCGCCACAAGCCCATGCTCGTCGGAGAGGCAGCGCAGTCGGGGCCGGTTGGTCGAAAAGTTTTGGCGAGCAGGGCTCGTCAATTCTTCGCGAGTGCCGAAGCGCAGTCGACCCAGAACCGTTCAAGACCAGCCCCAGGAGCAGATCCGACCCGGCATCGTTCATCCGAATAGAGCGTATTGGCGGACCGCAAGTAGGCGAAGGAGCAGGAGTTGCGGCCATCGAGCGAGCCATTGATCAGGACTTGGAGGATATTCAGATCGGCCGCTCCGTTGCCGTCGGAAAACGGGATGGTGAAGGTCGCGGTGGCGCCGGTTCCGCCCGTCGGGCTGAAGCTGCCGATGTTTGGCGTGACGTTGACGGTGCCGATGGTCAACGTCGCCAGCAGCGACGCCGGACTCACCGAGCCGGGGGCATCGGTGGCTGAACCGTAGATGTTCCGCAGTCCCACAAACGCCGGCAGGAAGCGGACGCTGATCCGCAGGGTCAACGTCGTTCCGGTGACGGTCACCGTGGACGCGCCGATGTTGATCTGGCATTGGTTGTTGGCCGGGGTGGTGTTCACGCCTGGCGTCAAGAACTGCCAACGGGAGTTGGTGTCGCCATAGAGCCGTAACTCGTTCGCCGCGCGGCGCTACTCAACCCGGCAAGCATCGGCCTGCCCCGCCCCAACGGCAAACCAGAGGTTGAGATTGCCCAGGGTGTTGGCGCCGGCGAGATCCGTAAACACGGCGTCATGTTTGGCGCTGCCGAACCCGCCGCGGAGGCCGAAAGCATTTGGAGGGAAAGCTCGGAGTAGGGATAAACCCACTCTGGCGTGCTGCCAACGCGGGCTGGTTGAAACTACCCGCGTTCGTAGCTGCCCGGAAGTTGACGAGGCGGGAATAGGAGGCATAGACGGTCTTGGTGGGGTTCTCATAGTGGCCCAAGGCTCCATCGTCGCACTGCGTCGAGAAGGCCGACGGGGTCCAGCCATCGATTGTTCCCGTCGCCCCGGGGGATCCGCCGCGCGTGCAGAGCGGCGGTGGTCTGCTCGTAATGGGCCAGGGTGAACGTGCCGCCGGCTTCGACCTGTTGGACGTTGGAAGCTGCCAGCCAGCCGAGGCTCTGCTTCTGCTGGGCCGCAACATGGCCCAACAGATACCCGCTGCCGGTGCCTTAACAGACGCCCATGAGGGAGAATCGATCGCCATACTCATCGTGGGTCCCGCTCGCGTTCAACCCGTTTAGGACCTCAGCGCCGTAGGCCAAACTACTGGTGTGGCTCAACCCCATGCCGTGGCCGATCTCGTGGACCAGCGCGCACGTCGCCAAGCCCGCGTTTCCGGCAACTTCTGGCCCAACCAGGCGACGGAAGCAGTTCCACTCCCGCTGATGGGAGAGGTGTTATTGCGGCAGCCGATCGTGCCCAAACCGCCGCAATTGCCGGGTAAGACGAAGATCAACCGGGTGTACTGCGTCCGGTCGACGCTGGTATCCGCGGCGCCGATGCCGGCCGTTCGGATCTGGTCGCCCCGAGGGGAGCGCTTGGCGCGGGAAGTTGACAAGAATGATGGCCACCCGCTGGACACCGATCGAGGAGCACGACGAGGCCGTTCGGGGAGCGGTGGTCAAATCGACGAGACTGGGGGCGATCTCTTCGCCGACGCGCATGCCCCGGACGCGGATCCGGTCGGCGCAGCGAATGGTCAGCCCAGGCTCGACCAGATGCACTTCGCGCCCACCGACACGCAACATCTCCGGGCTATCGCCGTTTTCGAAATCGTCCCAGACGCTGCGCTCGGTTTCAGGCCGCATCCATGCTGGGAGAAGGTTGGTCCGCTGCGCGAGGTCGGCCATGGTCGCCACGCGGGAGGGCTGATTCCAGGCGTGCATGCGTACCGCGCGGTCCTGCCTCCACAGCACCCCAAGCATGCCAAACGCGAGTAATACCAGCCGTAGGGAACCCATCTGGCGTCAGCCTAACATCGATCCTACCCGATTACTCTCCGGCGATTCCCCTAGCTAGCTCGAATTGTCTGCGCTACTCTGGAGTTTCGTGAATGAAAAGCTCGATTCCCTTCCCCTGCGCTCCCGCACCCCGCTCGCCTGGGGTCACTCCGCGCTTGCTGATCCGATCGCCCTGCTGAACGACCACGCATTTCTCGAGATGAAGGCCGCCCATAACGCGATGGACCTGATGACACGCTGGCCGAACGTATGGCTGCCGGGTTGGGTGGAAGCGATGACTAGCGTGGCGCGCGACGAGGCCGCCCATCTAGCGCAAGTGACGCGGGTGCTGATCAAACGCGGCGGGCGCCTGGTCCGTTCGCACAAGGCCGCCTATCCGCGCGACCTGCGGGCCCACGTCCGCAACGGAGGCTCCGATGAACTGCTCGACCGGCTGTTCGTCTCCGCCCTGATTGAAGCCCGATCCTGCGAGCGGTTCGCGGTGCTGGCCGAAGCCGCCGCGGAGACCGAGCCGGAGCTGGCTAAGTTCTACCTAGCGCTGTTTTCGTCCGAGTTGGGGCACTTCAAGATCTTCCTGAAACTGGCCCACAAGATCGCGGATAAAGAGACGGTCGAAGCGCGGTGGTCGACCTGGCTCGACACGGAAGCGGCGGTGCTGGCGGCGCAGAAACCGGGGTCATTAATTCATTCGGGGATTCCTTCCGGCTTGCCTTCGGCCCTCGTTTCGTGACACCCAATTAGCTGGGAATGGCGAGCAGACAATCGAGCGTCCTTCAGGGCACACTGAATCTTCTGGTGTTGCAGGCGCTGGCGATCCGAGGTTCGCGGCACGGCTACGCCATTGCGACGGAGATCTTTACGGCCTCGGAGGACCACCTGAAGAATGAGGAGGGGCACATTACCCGGCGCTGCACCGGATGGAACAGGACGGCTGGATTACGGCGGCATGGGGCACTTCGGAGCCGGGGCGGCGGGCTCGATTCTACGAGATCACAGCAGCGGGGCAGCGGCAACTGGATTCCGAGAAGGAGCACTGGCTGGCGATTACGAACGCGGTGAACCACGTGCTGCAATGGGCTTAGTCGAGGAGGGCTGCGTAAGTCATTTGGACGAAGGCGGTTCGTTCGTCCGAGCCACCTTCGCGGTGGATCATGAAGATGCCGATGAGGTCCTTGGCGGGGTCGATGAAGTAGTAAGTGCCGTAGCGCCCGCCGTGGCCGTGGGTGCCGGGGCTCATGCCCATGGGGAAGAAGCCGGGGCGGACGACGGAGCTGCCTAAACCCCAGCCCATGCCGGGGCCGTTGGTGGCTAGGTCGCCGGTGTGGACGGTCCGCATCAGCTTTACCGAAGCGGGCGAGAGGAGGCGGTAGCCGTTGGCGGCTTTGCCGTCGCGGAGGAGGGCTTGGTAGAGCAGGAAGAGGTCGCTGGCCGTCGAATAGACGCCGCCTTCAGGGAGGGAGTATTTAGCGCCGTCGCGGAACTTCATGACGCCTTCGCCGAGGGGATCGTCGGTGTACTTGACGGGCTTGCCGTTGCGGAGGATATAGGCTGTCGGCATGCGGTTCCATTTTTCCTTGGGCGGGAAGATGTAAGAATCCTTCATGCCCAGGGGGCCGAAGATACGCTTGGCGAGGAAGTCTTCGAACTTGAGGCCGGAGTGGACTTCGAGGACGCGGGCGAGGACGGCGATGCCGGTGTTACTGTACTGCCACTTCGTGCCGGGGGTGTAACTCAGGGGCGTCTGGGAGTAGACGAGGGCGACGTCGGCGAGGGATTTGTGCAGGGCTCCGTGTAACTCGCCGATGCCGGCGGGAGGGTTCAGCGCCATGCCGGCGGTGTGAGTGAGGAGTTGCTGGAGGGTGATCTTCTCCTTGAGGCTGCGGAACTCCGGGAGGTGCTTTTCGACGGGGTCCGAGATGGAGAGCTTGCCTTCCTCGGCGAGCATCAGAATCCCCATGGCGACCATGGGCTTGGTCATGGAATGGAGCTGGAAGATCTGGTCGGCCTTCATGGGGGCTTTGGTTTCCATGTCGGAGTAGCCGGTGGCCTTGAGCTCGACGACGCCGCTCGAGCGACCGACGAGAGTGACGACGCCGGCGGCTTTGCCCTGGGCGACGAACTCCTGCATGCGAACGGGGATGGCCGCCAGACGGGCCGGGTCGAAGCCGGTTTGCGCGAGGAGCACCGGGGCGGAGAGAGCGAGGAGGAGAAGGGATTTCATAGGGATTCTTTGACTGAGGCCAGGTATTCCTGGGGGGAGCGAAAGGTCTTAGTTTTGTAGAGGCGGCCTTCGTCTTCGAGGGGGGCGGTCCAGTTGTTACTCCAGGAGTCGCCGACCTCGGCCATTTTCTTTTGGAGGCGGCGGTCGAGGCTGGCTTCGAGTTGCTTGCGCTGGCCGACTAAGTTAGTCATCTGGTAGGGGTCGGTTTGTAAGTCGTACAGGACCCAGGGTTTGTCGACGTAGCGGGCGTAGATATAGCGGTCGGTCCGGATGCCGCGCCAGCCGGCGGCGGTGCCGTCGCCAGCGAAGGGGCCGAAGATTTGGAAGAAGGCTTCGCGGGGGCCGGCGCCTTTGCCGGCGAGGAGGTCTCGGGAGAGGTCCTTGCCCTGCATGGCGGCAGGGACGCGGACGCCGGCGAGGCCGAGGAGGGTGGGGGCGAAATCGACGTGGGTGAAGAAAGCCGGGGTGGAGGTACCGGCGGGGATTTTGCCGGGCCAGCGAAGGAAGCCGGGGACGCGGATGGACTCTTCCCAGGGTTTGCGTTTGAGGCGTTCGCCTTGGGAGCCGAGCATGTCGCCGTGGTCGGAGGAGTAGAGGACGATCGAGTTTTCGGCAAGTCCGAGGTCGTCGAGGGCCTTCAGGATTTTGCCGGTGGCGTCGTCGATGGCGGTGACCATGCCGTAGTACTCGGCGATCTGTTCGGGGCCGGGGACGCCGGGCTTGGCTTGCCAGTTGGGGCGCATGGTGAGCTTGGCGGGGTCGTACTGCTGGCGGTACTCGGGCGGGGCCTTATAGGGATCGTGGGGCGGGCCCCATTGGACGGTGAGGTAGAAGGGCTCAGCGGCTGCTTTGGCGGCCTGGAGGAACTCGATGGCGTAGTCGGCGTAGGCGTCGGCTTCGAAGCGGTCGAGGCGGATGGGGTCCGGGGTATCGCGGAAGATGGTGTTGTTGAAGTGCTGGTGGCTGCACTGGTTGGCGGCCCAGAACTGGTAGCCCTGGCGCCGGGGGCCGGGGGGGACGAAGCCGGGCATGCGGGGGCCGCCATCGAGGTGCCACTTGCCGACGAAGCCGGTGCGATAGCCGGCGGCGGCGAGGGCTTTGGCGATGGAGGGACCGTCCTCATTGAGGCGCAGGTCGTTGGCGACCATGCCGTTGCGATGGCAGTATTGGCCGGTGAGCAGAATGGAACGAGCCGGGCAGCAGACCGGGGTATTGGCGAACGTGTTCGGGATGGTCAGGCCCTGGCGCGCGAGGGCGTCGATATGGGGGGTTTTGACCTCTGGGTTGCCGAGGCAGCCGACGGATTGGGCGCGATGCTGGTCCGGCATGAGGAAGACGATGTTGGGTCGCTTCGGGACCTGGGCGGCAAGCGTAGCCGCGGCGGCGTAGGAGAGGAATTGTCGTCTGCTATTTGCCATTGCTTGGGCAGTTTATCGCAAATTGACGGCTCGCACACTCAGGTGATGGGCAGGCCATGACCTTCAGCGCCGGCGGCAAAGGCCTTTTCGTTGCCCTGCGACTTGATTTCCGGGGTAGCCGGGGCCGAAACTCCGTTTTTCGAGGTAGCCGCTTCGGTTTGCACTTGGCTTTGGTTGTCGATCGGCATGTCACTTGGCTCAATCAAATCAGCAGGTTGCAAGTTTACAGATTCTTCAGTCATTTGCGCGAGCGGGGCCGGGGCCTGGGACGGTCCGATGATTCTCGCGTTCTGCGTGAGCGGTGATTTGGGCCTGGGATCCAGCTTGCGGAGCATTGTGTACTCTCGATAGCTGGCGGCCATGGACCGCTGCAGGGCTGCTTCTTCGCGGCGGAACTCCTTGAGCGTCTTTCCTTCGGACGCAATTTGGAAACTGTTGAGGCAATCGAGGTCCACCAGACGGTTTTCTGCGACGCCGGGATGGGCTAGCTGGCCGGCCTTGATCATGCACTCTTCGTTGTAAGTGCGTTCCTGATGGGCGAGTCGCATGAGCCGCCACTGGGTATCGGCGATGCGCTGGCAGACGCCGATTTCGACCTGATCGCGGGGCTGCAATTTGTCGGTGTAGTCACCGACGACGGCCTTGTAGGCCTCCGGCCCTTCCCAAGGGAGCAGAACGAGACTCTCGATGGCCGACATGTCGATGACGCTGGCGCGAGCGCCAGAGCGGAGTCCGTTGAGGCGGACCTTCATTTTCCCCGCGGGTGTCTTCGGGCCGGTACTTTTCTGGGCATTCTGGCGATTAATTTCGGCGCGGCGGGCCTTTTTCTGCTCGTCTGTCAATTCTTCTGACATGGTGAAACCTCCCTGTAGAACGCAAACGCCCCGCCTGTTGGACAGGTCGGGGCGCGGTTGCCATTTCTATTTTCACTATACCGTAAGGGTTCCTAATTGTCGGCTCTATTGGAAGCTTAAATATGAGGTTAAGTTCTTTATAATCTGGGCGGAAACTTTATTTCAATTGCTTGTGAACGGGTCTGGGGGAGGATGCAAAAAGTTGCGTTTTGGGGGTGTGGGGGCGAAACATGAGCCCAGGCGGCGCGCTGGGACTCGAGGTCCCGGCACGCCGCAGCCGGGATTGGGCTCATGTGCTCGGAACGGTGATCGAGGATCCAGGACTGGGGATCAAGAGATGGTAGCTCGGTGCCATCGGCCGGGGCGCGAAGGCGACACGGTCAGTCCATTCGAACCTGCTAACATCATCCGAGATCCGAACGAGTGCATCGGCGATTCCAGCAAAATCAGCGGTGGATAGGTGCTCTGATCGATGATAAACACAACGCTTTGATGCCTGAGTCCCATCGCCGCCCATGTCCGCAGGAGAGCAGGAATTGTACTGAGATCATGGGTGACTAGAAGTGAACCGGTCCTCCGCAGCCGCGGCCTACACAGTGTGATCGTCCTTGCCGCGTAGGCGCCGGCCTCGCCATTCGAGTAGCGATTCCATCAAGACATCGCCAAGTTTTCCGCGGACAATTTAGCAGTTCGCTACGCTAGAGTGGGTCGACTGGTTTAACCATCGCCGCTTGCTGGAGCGGATCGGGAACATCCCACAGGTCCACCTGTTTCGTCTTCGCAACCGAGGCCCAGAGCTACGGCGGGACCTGCCAGGCACCGAGGGGTTTCCAGAGGCTGTTGGCCGCGCTGGAATTGAGGGCTCCGAAGATGACGCGGGGGCCGGCGAAGGCGGGCTTGAAGACGGTGTTGAGGTTCAAGGTGAGGGCGTTGCCGACGACGGTGACGCTGGAGCCCCGGGCGTCGATGCGGCACTGGGAGTTTTCGAGAAAGCCAGAGCCCGAGAGGGGCATGGCGGTGGCCAGGTTGCCGTCGCCGCTGTCCGGAAAAAGGAGCAGGAGATTGCCGGGACGGTAGTAGGCGACGTAGCAGGCGCGATCGGCGTTGACGGCGGAGTTGATGAGAAGCCAGGTCGTTTGGATGTTGGTGGCGTTGGTCGCGTCGAGGAAGGTGGCGGTTAAAGTGGCGGCGGCGGTGGTGCCGACGGTGGGAGAGAGGACGCCGGAACGGGGGAACGGGGGCGTAGTTTCGGGGAGCGCGGAGACTCCCTGGGACTGCCAACCGGAGTTCTGTTCGGTGACCGAGCGCGCGGCAAGGTAGATGACTCGATTGCCGGAGAAGGCCGAGGAGAAGGCGATGTTGAGCGTGAGGGTGAGTTCGGTGTTGGTGGCGGAGACCGACGACCCGGCGGAGAAGATGGTGCATTGGCTGTTGCTGACCGAGCCGGTGGCACCGAGCGTTAGAGGGCCGGAGAGGCCGGCGTCGGGCCCGGCGTTATTGACGAGATAGAGAACACGCAGGGGCTGGGAGAAGGCGATGTAGCAGGCGTTGCCCCCGTCGAGGGACCGGTTAATGAGGGCGTTGAGGATGCCTAGTTCCGCGATGCCGGCGGGATTGGAAAAACGGAGGGTGATGGCCTGGGTGGCCCCGGTGTAGAAGAGCGGGCCGGTGGAGGTGACACTGGGGACGACAGGCGTGGAAAGAGCCAGATAGGTGTAGAGCGGGTTGGCGCTATTGGTGCCGCCAGGTGTCGCCACCAGTACGCTGGCCGTTCCAACTGAGCCAGCCGGGGTTATCGCCGTGATGGTCGTCGCATTCACTACAGTCACAGCGGTTGCGGCCGTGCCGCCAATCGTGACCGCCGTCGCGCCCGTGAAGCCGCTACCGGTGATGGTCAACGATTGTCCGCCAGCCAGCGGACCCGAGGTGGGACTGATGGACGTTACCGTGGAACCGGCCTGATAGGCGTAGAGGGCGTTGGCGTTATTGGTGCCGCTCGGTGTCGTCACCAGGACGCTCGCCACCCCCGCGCTGCCGGCCGGGGTGGACGCCGTGATGGTCGTCGCATTCACTACGGTCACAGCGGTTGCGGCTATGCCGCCAATCGTGACCCTCGACGCACCAATAAAGCCGGTCCCCGTGATGGTCACCAATTGTCCGCCTGCCAGCGGACCGGCTGTGGCGCTGATGGACGATACCGTGGGTGCCGCCTGATAGGCGTACAGCGTATTGGCGCTATTGGTGCCGTTGGGGGTTGTCACCAGCACGCTCGCCGTTCCCGCGCTGCCAGCGGGCGTTGTCGCCGTGATCGAAGTCGCGCTCACTACGGTCACGGCGGTGGCGGCCGTGCCGTTAATCGTGACGGCCGTCGCGCCCGTGAAGCCGGTACCCGTGATGGTCAACGATTGCAAGCCTGCCAGCGGACCGGATGACGGACTGATCGCCGCTACCGTGGGACCCGTCTGATAGGTGTACAGGGTATTGGCGGAATTCGTGCCGCCGGGGGTCGTCACCAGCACGCTCGCCGTTCCCGCGCTGCCAATGGGCGTGGTCGCCGTGATGGTCGTGGCATTCACTACGGTCACTGCGGTTGCGGCCGTGCCGCCAATCGTGACCGCCGTCGCACCCGTAAAGCCGGTACCCGTGAGGGTCACCGATTGCCCGCCAGCCAGCGGACCCGAGGTGGCGCTGATGGACGTTACGGTAGGACCGGCCTGATAGGTGTATAGCGTGTTGGCGCTATTGGTCCCGCCAGGGGTTGTCACCAGGACGCTCGCCGTTCCAGCAGAGCCAGCCGGCGTGGTCACTGTGATGGTCGTCGCATTCACTACGGTCACCGCGGTTGCGGCCGCGCCGCCAAACGTGACCGCCGTCGCGCCCGTGAAGCCGGTGCCCGTGAGGGTCACCGCTTGTGCGCCTGCCAGCGGACCGTATGACGGGCTGATGGATGCTACTGTGGGACCCGCCTGATAGGTGTACAGCGTGTTGGCGCTATTGGTACCGCCGGGGGTTGTCACCAGGACGCTCGCCGTTCCTGCGCTGCCAGCCGGCGTGGTCGCCGTGATGGTCGTCGCATTCACTACGGTCACACCAGTTGCTGCCGTGCCGTTAATCGTGACCGCCGTCGCGCCCGTGAAGTTGGTACCGATGATGGTGACCGATTGTCCGCCAGCCAGCGGACCCGATGACGGGCTGATGGACGTTACCGTGGGTGCTGTCTGATAGGTGTACAGGGTGTTGGCGCTATTGGTGCCGCTGGGGGTCGTCACCAGCACATTCGCCGTGCCCGCGCTGCTAGCCGGCGTTGTCACCATGATGATCGAAGTCGAACTCACTACGATCACAGGGGTTGCTGCCGTGCCGCCAATGGAAACCGCCGTCGCGCCAGTAAAGCCGGTACCTGTGATGGTCATCAATTGTCCGCCAGCCAGCGGGCCGGACGTGGGGCTGATTGACGCTACCGTGGGTGCCGCCTGATAGGTGTACAGCGTGTTGGCGCTATTGGTGCTGTTGGCTGCCGTCACCAGCACGCTCGCCGTGCCCGCGCTACCAGCCGGGGTGGTCGCCGTGATGGTCGTCGCATTCACTACGGTCACCGCGGTTGCGGCCGTGCCGCCAATGGTGACCGCCGTCGCGCCCGTGAAACCGGTACCCGTGATGGTCACCGATTGCAAGCCAGCCAGCGGACCGGATGACGGGCTGATGGACGCTACCGTGGGACCCGCCTGATAGGTGTATAGCGTGTTGGCGCTATTGGTGCCGCCGGGGGTCGTCACCAGCACGCTCGCGGTTCCAACAGAGCCAGCCGGGGTGGTTGCCGTGATCGAAGTCCCACTCACTACGGTCACCGCGGTTGCCGCCGTGCCGCCAATCGTGACCGCCGTCGCGCCCGTGAAGTTGGTACCCGTGAGGGTCACCGATTGTCCGCCTGCCAGCGGACCCGAAGTGGGGCTGATGGACGTTACCGTGGGCCCCGTCTGATAGGTGTAGAGCGTGTTGGCGCTATTGGTTCCGCCAGGGGTCGTCACCAGCACGCTCGCTGTTCCCGCGCTGCCAGCCGGGGTGGTCGCCGTGATAGTTGTAGCATTCACTACGGTCACAGCGGTTGCGGCCGTGCCACCAATCGTGACAGCCGTCGCACCCGTGAAGTTGGTACCCGTGAGGGTCACCGATTGTGCGCCGGCCAGCGGACCGGATGTGGCGCTGATGGACGTTACCGTGGGCCCCGTCTGATAGGTGTAGAGCGTGTTGGCGCTATTGGTACCGCCAGGGGTCGTCACCAGCACGCTCGCTGTTCCCGCGCTGCCAGCCGGGGTGGTCGCCGTGATAGTTGTAGCATTCACTACCGTCACAGCGGTTGCGGCCGTGCCGCCAATCGTGACCGCCGTCGCGCCCGTGAAGCCGGTACCCGTGAGGGTCACCGATTGCCCGCCTGCCAGCGGACCGGATGACGGGGCGATGGACGCTACCGTGGGACCCGCCTGATAGGTGTACAGAGTGTTGGCGCTATTGGTCCCGCCAGCGGTTGTCACCAGGACGCTCGCTGTTCCCGCGCTGCCAGCCGGGGTGGTCGCCGTGATAGTTGTAGCATTCACTACGGTTACAGCGGTTGCGGCCGTGCCGCCGATCGTGACCGCCGTCGCACCCGTAAAGCCGGTACCCGTGAGGGTCACCGATTGTCCGCCAGCCAGCGGACCCGAGGTGGCGGTGATGGACGTTACCGTAGGACCGGCCTGATAGGTGTATAGCGTGTTGGCGCTGTTGGTGCCGGTGGGGGTCGTCACCAGCACGCTCGCCGTTCCCGCGGTGCCAATCGGAGTGGTCGCGGTGATGGTTGTCGCATTCACTACGGTGACAGCGGTTGCGGCCGTGCCGCCAATCGTGACCGCCGTCGCACCCGTGAAGCCGGTACCGGTGATGGTCACCGATTGTGCGCCGGCCAAGGGTCCGGATGACGGGCTGATGGATGCTACGGTAGGACCGGCCTGATAGGTGTACAGGGTGTTGGCGCTATTGCTGCCGCCGGGGGTCGTCACCAGGACGCTCGCCGTTCCAGCAGAGCCAGCGGGCGTGGTCGCCGTGATCGAAGTCGCACTCACCACGGTCACAGCGGTGGCCGCCGTGCCGTTAATCGTGACCGCCGTCGCGCCCGTGAAGTTGGTGCCGATGATGGTGACCGATTGTCCGCCAGCCAGCGGACCCGATGACGGGCTGATGGACGTTACCGTGGGGCCCGTCTGATAGGTGTACAGCGTGTTGGCACTATTGGTGCCGCTAGGGGTTGTCACCAGGACGCTCGCCGTTCCGGCGCTGCCAGTGGGCGGCGCCGCAGTAAAGATCGAAGTCGAACTCACTACGATCACAGGGGTTGCGGCCGTGCCGCCAATAGAAACCGACGTCGCGCCCGTGAAGCCGGTACCCGTAATGCTTATCAATTGTCCGCCTGCCAGTGGACCGGACGAGGGGCTGAGGGACGCCACAGTGGGAACACCCTGATAGGTGTACAGCGTGTTGGCGCTATTGGTGCCGCTGGGGGTCGTCACCAGGACGCTCGCCGTTCCCGCTGTTCCCGCCGGCGTCGTGGCCGTAATCGTTGTCGCATTCACTACGGTTACTGCGGTTGCGGCCGTGCCGCCAATCGTGACCGCCGTCGCGCCCGTGAAGTTGGTGCCGATGATGGTGACCGATTGTCCGCCAGCCAGCGGACCCGATGACGGGCTGATGGACGTTA
>Ga0209086_10000074_pt1 | contig 90811 bp, 68 predicted proteins | sample M_130207_XF_Meta_FD_187312 | JGI IMG/M metagenome (GOLD analysis project Ga0209086, IMG submission 187312) | Freshwater microbial communities from Lake Montjoie, Canada to study carbon cycling - M_130207_XF_MetaG (SPAdes) (version 2) | ecosystem: Environmental > Aquatic > Freshwater > Lake... | reverse complement strand
CGCGAATATGACGCAGAATAATAGGACATTTGTAATATTAAGAATTAAACGGAACATTTTTGTTATTGATTTAGAAGTGTATACTATAAGTATTTGAGTATTTTTTATTTCAATTTTTTGGAACCGAGGGTTTCAATCTCCGATTCCAAAATGGCGACAAATCCGCAGTAGTCTGGCTCCTCATGGAATGCCAATTGCCTTGCCAAAAAAAGCATGTCGTTTATGAACGGTCTCATGAATGGTCTCATGAATGGTCGCCCCTTAATTTCGACCATCTTTTGTATATTTAATTCATTTTGCCACGGCAAAACGCCGCCTGAAAGCAAATATGCTATTATATAGATACAACTCTCGACATCATCTCTTCTCCCAGGTTCTATACCCTTGTGAATATTCAAACTAACAAAATTTATAGAACCGATAATGCTTCTACCCGGTTCCTGGGTTTCTTCAATATGTCGGCCATCGTAATCATATCGCTTACACAAGCCAAAATCTATTAAATATAATTGTTTGTTAGTTCCTAGCATAAAATTATCCGGTTTAATATCACGGTGTAACAAATATTTGCTATGTAATGTTTCAATTCGTTTTATCATCTGTATACCAATTTGAAGTATATTTGTTAGTGTTAATGCGTTCATTCCTTTCACAAGACTTGCTAAAGAACAAACTAACAAATCGGTAACCAGATATACAAAATCCTGATTCGAACCAAACCATTTTAGAGTTGTAAACCCAGGTTCCTTGCCCAAATACTGATATATTTTCGCTTCATTCTTGAGCGAACTTGTCGCCGATTTGCGCTCTAATTTGACGGCAACTAGCTCTCCCGTTCTAACATGTCTGGCTTTATATACCTGGCCAAAAGATCCTGAGTTGATTTTATCTAGAAGCTCATATTTGTTGTCTAATATCATGGATAAGCTGGCGGATAATATATTATTGTTAGGTTAACTTTATTTGTTTTACTTTTTATTTACAATAAAAATATATAATCATTTTATATTGGGTAAATTGGTTCTAAACTAACAAATCAAATAAACAAATCAAATAAAGTTATTAATTTCTCTAATAATTTCCTGTTTTCCGATTGATTTTGGTCCAACAGTGTTGTCTTGCGCAAATTCTATTTGCCGCATCTTTTCAATAAATTCTTTTTTATCGACGGTTGGTCCAAATTTAATAAAGTAATGCGATTGAACGCTTTTTATATTCAGATTTTTATTATCAATGACGCCAGCATTTACTCCAACTCGTCTAAATGAGATGTCCGGTTTTTTGTCTTGTTTTACAAACTGAAAAAGACTTGGATTTGTCTCTAACTTAGCAGCGAGTTCTCGTTCTTCTTCGCGTTTTTGCCATATTTGGAAGACACATGGGACATCAGTTGATACACCATCTTGCAAGAATGCTTTTTCTTTGATGTCCGCTTGAAACACCAGATGAAACCGCGGTGGAAAATGACGCCGCATGCTGTCTTTTTTGAAACTCTTGGGCAGAATAAATGATATAGTGTCCGCGAACAAAGCCGACTTTTTAATGAATTGTATTGCTAGAGAGGATTGTCGGCCAAAAGGTGGATTACCGATAACATGAGTTTTTCCAATTGTTAAAAGCGATAAAGACAAATCCAACAACAAATAATTTGCTTTTATAATTGAAGGATGCTCTGGTTCTATGTCATAGAATAAGACAGTCTGACATATCTGCGTTATTTCTGGAATAAATGCGCCATTTCCGGCACTGGGTTCTACGACGACATCGTTAATTGGGTCAATAGACAAATGCTGTGAAATATGATGGACACATTCTTGTGCGACCGCAGGGCAAGTATAAAATTTATCGATTATGTCTCTTTTTAGACCTGTCTTTTTGTTAGTTTGATTAGTTGCCATTATATTTATTATTAATGTTATATAATTGTTATATTATTAATTCAATTTTATATTATATAAATACAGATGAAAATAAAAAAGGGCTTAATTAAAAGCCCTTTTTATATAATGTTAGTTACAGGTTTTCAAATATGTTAGTAAATATAGCGCTTACCTTTATTCTTTATTCTTTAAAGTTACTACAAGTTACTACAAGTTACTACAAGTTACTACAATATTATTTATTTATAAACGCTTATAGATTGCCGCAGAGGTCTCTGGAACCGATGGCTCTTTCAGGATTTTTCGCTACGATTTCACCTAGGGTCGTTGATATACTTGACCCGTCCTGTTCCTTTAAAATCGGCGACCGTCTTTGACCCTGAGTTTGTCTGTTTGAAAACACGCATTCATCCTCTTCATTGTAGCTAGAAACCGATACTTGTCTGGTAAACTGAGGCGGGCTTGTGAATAATTCGATTACATCCGACCTCAGTCCGCCTCTTGGATTGATTTTTTGCTCCGGGTCGTAAAAGGTTACGCCTCTGGTCATCGACAAGTTATTATGTATTAGCGCCGGTTTTTGACCTGGAATCTGTAATGGTTGCGAATATGTTACGCCTCTAGTCATTGGCATTGGGGCGTCTAATAGCGCGTCGATTTCGGCGTCATAGTCTACTACTGGTTCTACCACTGGTTCTACCAGTCTTTTAAGCTGATGTTTTTCTAAGATGGCGTCTAAAGCCGCATTGTCTTCTGCTTCATCATCTTCTTCATCCGCGACTTTTACATATTCTTCCGCATAACGCTCTGGATATAGTTCTCCCATTAGGTATGGTTGGCCTAGAATGGACGGGTCTTTGTGAGTATGCCCTCGCGGCATTACCAGGTCAATCGGGTTCGATTCACTGCAACGCATTATGTTCATTTCATGTTCAAGCGCGGCAATTTGGTTAGTCTGGTTCCATATCAATGCTCGCATTTCAGCCAGTTGAGTGCGCATTGTGAGTTCAAATGAGCTGGTCTTTTCTGTGATTTCATCGGTTACTTCGAATAATTTGTCCGTTGCTGCGGCAAGCTGTGTAGTATTGAGATGGGTTCTTGACATCGGATTGTGATTAGGCAGCAGGATCCAGAATTCGCTAGTTTCGCGGTTCAATTGTATGCGAATTGACTTGGTTCTCGCGAAATCTTCGCATGCGGCTGATGCTGGGGACCAGCTGGCGAGCTTTACAAATGCGCTTAAAAACGGCGCTTTATTGGGGTCTTTGTCTTTGGTGAATGTAATGTCGCAATATTCTACGGTCCCAATATTGCTTCGAGCAATGATTGCTTTGACATATTCTTCAGTAGTTCCTGTTCCTACACGCGGGATATACAAGTGTAGGTTAGTTGTTAACATGGTAGAATTATATACCTGTATCCCATTTCCAGTTTGTGGCTGGTCGTGGGATTGTAAACCAGATTGGTCTACCATTTTGTAGTTAGAGTTATTAGTTTGGTTTGAAGACATTTTGATGTTGAAGGCTTTGGAATTAATACTACTCATATATAGTTAGCAAAGTATTTCAATTTTTTTTGTTTTGTATGGAAAAAGCGATTCACTAAAAATAAAGGGAACCAATAAAGGGAACCAATAAAGGGAACCAATAAAGGGAACCAATAAAGGGAACCAATAAAGGGAACCTAGGTTCCCTTTTAAACCCTCCTTTTAAACCCTCCTTTTAAACCCTCCTTTTAAACCCTGCTTTTAAACCCATTCTTCTAAACCCGTTTTTTTATTTGTGTATTTTATATTATTAATAAATATAAATATGAATATAACATTTATAGGTAATTGTCAAACAGTATCATTATGTTTTTATTTTCAACAGTTATTAAATGAAAATAATAATATTTATTGGGTTTTATATCATGAAAAATTTAAACAACATATTGGTAATTGGAGTGTGAAATGTAAAAATAAAATAACAGATTATCACGATTCACTTGAAAATCTTAAAAATAGTGATATTATTATTTATCAAAATAGAGATGTAAATAAATCATTATTTTCTACAAATAAATTACTTGAAATAAAGAAAAATAGTTGTAAATTAATTAAAATTCCATGTATTTATTTGAATTATAATGATTTTGATAATTCTATAAAGGAATTAATAAATAGAGAAAATAAAAATAATGTAGATATAAGTATTTCAAATATATTATATAATTTTAAAGATACCAATTTAATGCTAAGTTATAATCATCCAAATACATTTTTATTTATGGAAGTAATAAAAGGTTTATGTAATTTACTTAATTTTAATTTTTTTAGAGAAGCTCAGTATAATAATTTTTTAAAAAATGAAAATTATATGGAACTTCCATAATCGACTTTTTAAATAAGAAAAGGTGTAAACTCATTACGAAGTGCTTTTAAACCCTTTCAAAAATATATATTCTTATGAAAACAACTTAAAGACAAATCGACAATATTATCTATAATATCGAACCCCTAACAAATTAAAAAATGGTCAAAATTTGCGCGCTAGAATATCCAGAAGAAAACGATAATTTAAACAAAGAACATTTTCAACCGTATTCGTATGCTTTACACGACTTCCAAAAATGGTCCATTGACGCGACAATTAACGGCCATCATGTTCTCGCATGTGCTCCCACCGGTTCCGGTAAGTCGCTATGCGCCGAATTCGCAATAGATTTTTTTTGGAAAAAAGGAAAAAAATCTATTTATTGTAGCCCAATAAAAAGTCTATCGAATCAAAAATACTATGATTTTCTGCGCAAATTTCCGGAAATAAGCATTGGTCTTGTTACAGGTGATATTAAAATAAATGTTACTGCTGATGTCCTCATCATGACAACGGAAATCCTATTATCTACTATTTTGAATCAAGATATGGCCTCTCTTGGCTGCGTCATTTTTGACGAAATCCACATGATTGGTGACAAGGAACGCGGGCATGTTTGGGAAAATAGTATTCTACAAATGCCAGACCATGTTCAAATCATTGGTCTCTCTGCGACCCTAGATAATCCCGAGAAGTTCGCTCTTTGGATTGAAACCAAAGGACAAGAAACCAAAGGACAAGAAACCAAAGGACAATCGTCGACTTCGTCTTTAAAACAAGTCTACCTAACAAAAAAGCTTGTAAGACCCGTCCCTCTAACCCATTATTCATTCATTACCGTAAACAGTGGCATTTTCAAAGCAATCAAAGACAAGTCCGTCCACCAAGAAATCCATAAATTAATTGACAAGCCCTTTGTAATTCAAGACGATAAAGGCACCTTCAACGAACAGACCTATTTAAATATGAATAAAATGCTAACCCTATTTGACAAAAATGAAGTCCGAGTTAGAAGAGGACATGTCTTAAACCAGGTGTCCAAATTCTTAGTGGAAAACGAAATGCTACCCGCTCTATGCTTTGTATTTTCTATTAAAAAACTGGAAAAATTCGCAGAAGAATTGAATTATCCCTTATTAGAATTTGATTCAAAAGTGCCGTATACTATAGCTCGGGAGTGCGAACAAATTCTCAGAAAGCTGCCAAATTACAGGGAATATTTGTTATTACCGGAATATATCAAATTGGTCGCCCTTTTACAGAAAGGTATCGGGATTCATCACTCGAAAATGATCCCAGTTTTGCGCGAGATTGTCGAGCTACTTTTCGCCAGAGGTCTCATTAAGATGCTATTTTGTACCACTTCGGTCGCCATTGGTCTAAATTTGCCGGTAAAAACCTCGATATTTACAGACATTTACAAGCACAATGGCGCGGAAGTTTGTATCTTAGAGGGTCACGAATATGTGCAGGCTGCGGGCCGCGCAGGCCGACTTGGCATCGATGTTGTCGGAAATGTCATTCATTTAAACAATCTTTTCGCCAAAGCCGGGATAATAAGTTACAAGACCATGTTACAAGGTAATCCTCAGAAACTCGTGTCGAATTTCAAAGTGTCGTATAATTTGCTGCTGAATTCGATTGATAAAGAACTGGAAGAAACCGCCTTGGTAAAGCGGAGCATGATTCAGCATGAAATTAGCGGACAATTAGGTCAGATTAAGGGTGATATAGACAGAGTTTCTGACGACCTTATCAAAATCCAGGGTTCTTTGAGAAAGGTGTCCGACAATGTCTTAGAAGAATATATTAATTTAAAGGCAAAGGTGCTGACTTTAGTGAATAAGAAGCGCAAGGAAGCGGAACGCGCTCTAAGCAAATTAGAAGACGAACACAAGACAATTGTAAAAGACGCGGAAAGCTTTAATCGGTATTTGGGAAAAAATAAAGAACTGTTAGATTTAACAAGGGAAGCTCAGAATGTGGAACAATATTTGGATACCAGCGTTTCATGTGTGTTAAAAATGTTGGAAACGGATGGATTCGTAGGTTTAAAGGAAAAGGAAAAGGAAAAGGAAAAAGAAAACAATGATGAAAGAGAAAAGGAAAAATATCAGCTTTTACTTAAGGGCCGCGCGGCAGCGCACTTTAGAGAAGTCCCGTGTCTCCTATTTACCGATCTAGTGTTAAACAATCGATTCCACTTGTTTTCAACGGTGGAACTGGTCGGATTTCTCAGCTGTTTTACCAATATTAAGGTATCGGATGATAAAAAGTGTATTATCCCCATCTCTGAAAATAAAAAAGTGAAGCAATTGATTCAGGAAACATACGAATCTACGCTGATTTTGTCTGACTGGGAGGCAAGAAATGGCTGTAATACCGGCACCGATTATTCCATGATTTTCGACATTACTGACTACATTATGCTTTGGTCTTGCTGCGATTCGGAACCTGAGTGTAGGCTATTATTGCTAGAAATGTCGGCAGATAAAGACATATTTTTAGGCGAATTTGTCAAGGCTATTCTGAAAATTGTCGCGATTGCTGCTGAAATGACGGCCGTTGCGGAACTTGTTGGTGATATGGAACTCTTGGAAAACCTAAACGCTGTTCCAGCATTACTACAGAAGTTCGTGGCAACAAATCAGTCGCTTTATGTTTAAGTGAAATCCGACAAATTTATTTTATCCACCTATTTAGAAAAAAACTTCCAATGGGAACCTGGGAGCCGAGTTTGCCGTCACTTGTCGCCGTCATATCCCTTAGCAGAGGGATATATCGGTTACAGTTTATTTCCTTATCATTCTTCATAACAAAATAAATGAAATAATTTGGTTCTTATGGTAAGGCACCTATAATTCTGAACTTCTGCACTTTACTGTTCTAAATTGGGAAAAGAAAAACCCATTTTGGACATTTATAAATGTCCTTTTTTCAAAATCGGATAGAGAATTTGCCAAAACAGAGTTTTTTTTCACTATGTGAGCATAATGCTCTAATTTTTAAAATTTCTAGAAAAAAAGTGTTACGATAAATTTTTGGATTTTGCGTCAAAACTTTAGGCGTTTTTTCTCTTTCACTACTATATGACACAAAATGAAACAGACTTTACGCCAAAAAACGCCGTAAAATTTGAGTGTAAAATTTGTCACTTCGGATGCTCTAAATCTAGTGATTGGCAAAGACACCTTTTGACACTGAAACACCAGAGTGAAACATGTTTCACCGAAGTTGCTCAAGAAAAAGACGCCATTTATAAATGTTTTTGTGGACAAATTTTAAACAGTAGAAGCACTATTTGGCGCCACAAAAAGAAATGTGTTCATTCTTCCTGTGAAGAAAATCTACCCAACTCATTACCACAACCACAACCATTACCATTACCATTACCATTACCACAAAGCGAAGACAAAGAAATCATCAAGCTACTGATTAAAGATAATTCAGAATTAAAAGCCATCATGATGGAAGTAGTTAAATCAATACAACCTAACAATACAAACACAAACACAAATCACAGCCACAATAACAGCCACAATACAACTAACAACCATTTTAATTTACAAATATATCTGAATGAGACCTGTAAGGATGCGGTTAACCTAACCGATTTTGTGAATTCGCTGCAGGTGAAACTGAAGGATCTGGAAGAAACCGCCAAAATCGGATATTCGGAGGGTGTCTCCAAAATATTCATTAATGGCTTAAATGAATTAGAAGTGAATAAACGACCAATTCATTGTAGTGACGCAAAAAGAGAGACCTTGTACATAAAGGATAAGGATGAATGGATAAAAGACGCAGATAAATCTATGCTAACAAGCGCAATTAAAAAAGTTGGAAGGAAGAATATTCAGCAAATCTTTGAGTGGCAGAAGAAATATCCGGAATACAATGACCCAACATCGAGACAAAACGATAAATACCTAAAAATGCTGTGCAATGCGATGAATGGCTCGACAGATGACGAGCAAGAGAAGAACATGGAGAAAATTATAAGAACCATTACAAAGGAAGTGGTTATTGACAAGGGATTAGAATAAATTTTTGTCAATTAATTTTTGTCAATTAATTTTAGTGATCCATTTTTATTCATTTAGAAGGAAAAAATTGAAATACTATTTATATTTTAATTTATAAGTATTTTATAAAATATTATATTAAATTTCATTATAAATGGCAAACGAACGCGCAATAGACGAACAACTATTTATATCATTAATTCATAATCATGTAAATAATCAAACCCCATCGGGTATAAAAATTAGCTCCGCATTCCCTCATCCCTATACATTATGTAGAACTATAGAATCAGGTGCGACAAGACGGGCCCATCACGACCTACAGATTGAAATAATGGACGAAACTTTAGTCACAAGTTTAGTTATAAAAAAGGTAGAATTCAAAGGCAGCAAGCATTTCAAACCAATCGACCCGACAAAGCAACCATGGGCAAATGGCGTCCAATTTTACAACGGACCAGGCCACAAATTCACTATAGGACACACTTATGCTCGCCAATTTTACGACACGATGATAGACGAACTAATCGCGCATTACGATATTCAGGCCGAAAAACCAAGTTACGAAATCTGGAGCAAAGATGCGTTTCGACAAGGAAAACCCAAATCCGCATTTGTCTGCGAACTAAGAGAAAAAGGGTATTTGTCCTCGCATTTGTCAGACATGCGGAAAAAGTTTAATCGCACCTTTGTCGTCACCGCTTTAGACCTGATAACCTTGTTAGAAGAGGTGGAAACCATCGCGAATGAAGTATTGGATTGCAAGGACTATTGGTTACAAATTCACGGCAATATAGAAAATCCAGAAACATTTCATGTCCAATGGAGCAATAAAACGGCGCCATTGAAAATTGACGAAGTCTCGCAAATCGAATCGATTCGGATTCAGATATCAATTTCAAATTTATATCCGAAGATGGTGCGGAATTTACTGCTAAAATGAGATGGGGTTATGGGCAATGTATAACAAATATTAGAATAGATATTAAATGAAAACCAACAAAAAAACAACAAAAACAACAAAAACAACAAAAACAACAAAAACAACAAAAACAACAAAAACAACAAAAAACAACAAAAAAACAACAAATTTGTTTTTTTTACAAATTATATTTGTTACAAATTATTATTTACAAAAAAATTGATTTAGATTTTATTCGATTATAAATGATATACTCATATTTATAATGGAACCTACTTTTAAAGCAATCAGTTTATTTTCTGGATTAGGAGGCGATAGTTTGGGGCTGAAGCAGGCAGGATGCTCGGTTATCGCATATAATGAATTAAAACCGATGTTTTGTAATTCACATGAGGCGAATTTCCCCGAGTGTGAATTAATACATGAAGGCAAAATCAACGACATATCGAAGCTAAAGGACGCCACTTTTGAAAAATACAAGGGACAAACGGACATTTTGTTTGCGGGGTTTCCCTGCTTTACAAAAGATACACTTGTTCTTACCAATAATGGATACAAGGAAATACAAAATGTTGTAATAGAAGATAAATTACTCACGCACACCGGGCAGTTTCAAAAAATTGTGAATCTTCAAAGAAAAGAATATAATGGTCTGCTTTACAATTTGAAAATAAAATATCATCCAGAGGTGATAACTGCTACAGAAGAACATCCGTTTTATGTTCGAACTCAAACGAAAATTTGGAATAATAGCCTAAGAAAATACGATTATTCATTTGCTGAGCCTGAATGGAAAATCGCTTCAAGGTTAACGACAAATGACTACTTTGGAATGGTTATCAATTCAAAAGAAGAAATCCCAACATTTCATTTTGATAAAAAAATAAATCAATCAAGAACCGATATGATTTCGATTACACTGAATGATCCCAAACAGTGGTTTACGATGGGTTATTTTATCGGAGATGGATTGAATACAGAATACCACGATGTAACATTGTCCGATATTTTAAAACTATTTGATTCAGCTGACGGAAAACTTATTCCAGAATGGGTACAAGATGCGCCCAAAGAATTTATTCAAGAGTTTATCAATGGATACATCGCAGCTGACGGATGTTGCGATAAAAATAATTCCACTAGAATCACAACGGTTTCCCATAATTTAGCGTATGGGATTCAAAGATTATTTCTTAAAATGGGCCATATTGCCAGCATTGTAAAAACCATTCGCCCTAAAACATGCGTCATTGAAGGCCGGGTCGTAAATCAATTGGATACATATCAGCTCAGCGTAGTTTTCAATAAACAGAGTAATGTTTCTACTTTTATTGAAAATAATTATGTGTGGTATGCTCCATTTAAAATCACTTCAGAAATAACACAGCATGAACCAGTATATAATTTTGAAGTCGAAACAGACAATAGTTACATCGTGTGTAACATAATTGCGCATAACTGCCAGTCGTTCTCCAACGCGGGTAAGAAAAAAGCAGACGACCCTCGTAACACAATGTTCTTGGAATTTCTAAGAGTTGCTACTATTACAGAACCGCATATAATTATTGGTGAAAATGTCAAGGGCCTTTTGACGAAAAAAACATCCACTGGAGAAAATTACATTGATATTATCGTTGCGGAGTTTGAAAAAATCGGCTACGATGTGATTCATCAGGTATTCAAAACAGAGCAATTTGGCGTCCCGCAAAAGCGAGAAAGGTTGATTATATTAGGTGTCAAAAAAGACAATCCGTATGGTTGGACTCCCAAATTCCCGACCCCGTCCACGCAAATTCCCAATTTGATTCCAATCGTGAATTATGATATGACTGGCGCCGTCAAAGTGGAAGACGACTCATGGTTCTCAGAGATTCCAGATGAATGTATTTTGACAAACATGGCAGATACCAAAGTATACCCAGATAATAATGGAGGTCACCCGTATTTACTGAGCAAGCTTTTTGCGAGCGAAGAAGACATGTGCTACAGTGGCAAGCAGCATGAGAATTTGTTCTCATTTGGGAAACGAGACAGTCCAATTCATTGCGAAATCATCGATATTAGGAACCCGTCGAAAACAATTATCTGTACCTATGAGCATCAGCCGCGATTATTTGTGCCGTTAAAGAATGCGTCGGGATATTATTTGAGAATGTTGCTTCCATTGGAACTGAAACAGATACAGGGATTTCCGGCGAATCACATCGTTTGCGGTAACATAAAGGAGCAAATAATTCAAATAGGAAACGCGGTGCCGCCGCCGTTAATAAAGGCGATAGTAGAAAAGGTTACAGAAGAATATATTTAGGGCGATTATATTTAGGGCGATTATATTTAGGGCGATATTTAATTTAGGGCGATATTTAATTTAAATTATTTTCTCCATATATTTAGGAGAAAATCTTCCCCGGGAACCGCGGCGCAAACATGCTCTCAAATCGCTTCATAATGATTTCAAATAGTCTTATCATTTATCATGCCAAAATAAATGATATACTTTAGTTCTTATGGTAAGGCCCTATAATTCTGAACTTCTGAACTTTACTGTTCTAAATTGGGAAAAGAAAAACCCATTTTGGACATTTATAAATGTCCTTTTTTCAAAAACCGATGGTAGATTTGGATAAAACAGTTTTTTTTTCACTTTGTTAGCATAATGCTCTAAAATTTAAAATTTCCAGAAAAAAGTTGTTACGATAACTTTTTCAAAAAAGGCGTCAAAAACTGGACATTTTTTTTCTGGTTGCTTAATATAGCAATGTTTAGCAACCAATTTCAAGCCAAAACAAGCTGCGTTTTTTACTGCGAAATTTGTGACTATGGTTCGAGCAAGAAGGGTAACATGGACAATCATTACTTGACAGCAAAACATCGTTCAGCAACCGGCAGCAACCCAAAAGAAGCCAGTTTTTGTCCAGAATATACTTGCCAATTTTGTGAGAAAACCTATAAAGATAAATCAGGATTATGGCGCCATAAAAAAACTTGTCAAACTATTAATGAAATCAAATTGGATGACAATGCTTCACCCGACTCTATATCCAATCCGCAACTTAACTCAACATTTAGTCCAACACAGCCACAAAGTGAAGATAAGGAAATTATTAAGCTGCTGATAAAAGACAATTCAGAATTAAAAGCCATCATGATGGAAGTAGTTAAATCCATTCAACCTAACAATACAAACACAAACCAAAGTCACAACAATAATAGTCACAATACAACAAACACCAATAACAATTTTAATCTACAAATATATCTGAACGAGACCTGTAAAGACGCGGTCAACCTAACAGATTTTGTGGATTCCTTACAAGTCAAGCTGAAGGATCTAGAAGAAACCGCTAAAATCGGTTATTCGGAGGGTGTTTCCAAAATATTCATTAATGGTCTAAATGAATTAGAAGTGAATAAACGACCAATTCATTGTAGTGACGCAAAAAGAGAGACCTTGTACATAAAGGATAAGAATGAATGGACAAAAGATGCGGATAAATCTATGTTAACAAAAGCAATTAAAAAAGTAGGAAGGAAGAATATTCAGCAAATTTTCGAATGGCAGAAGAAATACCCGGAATACAATGACCCAGCATCTAGGCAAAACGATAAATACTTAAAAATGCTGTGCAATGCGATGAATGGCTCGACGGATGACGAGCAAGAGAAGAACATGGATAAAATCATAAGAACCATTACAAGAGAAGTTGTTATTGAAAAGGCGAATTAATAGCAGCGACTAGAATATATATTATTAATAAATAAGTATTTAAAGACATAATTATTTATTAATATTGGCAACCTTGAATATTCTTTTTCCGCGTATTTATCGCATTACATTTATCGCATCATCCAAGAACATTGTTAAGCATTTAGCGTATAGTTAGTCAGCTTCCACCAACGATAGGACCAACGATAGGAGCAAAAACAGATTCATCCTCTTCCTCTTTTAACAAAGATGGAATCTGAGTAATACCTCAGCCTCCTTTTATCGAACGCCGCCTTCTATTAACTCTTGTCTTTCTAGATCTTGTCTTTCTACAACTTGTCTTTCTACATTTTCTAGATCTCATTCTAGTTCGCCTCTTTAAGTATTTCATATATTATGATTATAAAATATAAAATGCGAATATTTTGTCTTGTCTTATCGCTTCTAATGTATTGTCGCTTCTAATGTCTTATCGCTTCTTGTCTCTTGTCGATTGTCTCTTGTCGCTTCTTGTCGCTTTGCTTGTCGCTTCGCTTATCCCATCATATAGCGCATCTCACTATAAGTCATTTGTCGACCCACTTTTTCCTTAAATACATCAAATGCGCCCTGGATTCGATTCATTAAAAACTCCGGATTATTTAACGCATACATGCTGTCATCAAAAGAGTTAAAATTAACAGTGGATTCAATATTTTTCATAATTTGTTCTAAGGATTCAACCGCATCATCTTCAACAACAACAGCATCTTCAACCGCATCTTCAGTCCATTCTTCTAAAGAAGGAAGTTCTTCATCGTGATTAATATTTATTTTTTGGGGAAACTCGGGAACACTAACTTCGCAGCTAAAGGCAAGTGGGTCATCAGGAGTCAAAATATCATCCGTATCTGTAACCAAGACGCAAGCCGAGACTGAAGCATTTGCGACCAAGACGCAATCCTCTAATTCATCATCCTTATATTCGTTAATAAGATCCATGTATACTATACTATACTAAAATATCTTTATGTTAGTTTACAAATATCTTTATGTTAGTTTACAAATATCTTTATGTTAGTTTACATGTAATTGTAACCTTATTTTCTTCTTAAATTTGTCTTCATTATTGAAGATAAATAGTTTATATCTCCGCATCTGATAATTGTTCATATTTTCTCTTACAGTAATCTTAGAAGTCATTTTAAGTTCAGGCAAATAAACCATATATTGAAAAAGCCCATCGCTTCTGTTCAATTTATCAAAGCAATACCCGTCATAAATACAATCTAATATACTCGAATTTTTAGCACTGGTATCGAGTAGTAAGCAATCATTCTGAACCTTTCGTATGGAGCGCATCGTGACATTAATATAATCGATTTTTTTGGACCAACTCATATAGCATTTAGACGCCTCTTCAGATAGAGAGCCGATACCCAAAACTTGCTGTAACTTAATCATATTGAGCAGGTCAACGAGGCGGCGAATTGGAGATGTAATATGAATGTAAGCATCCATGTCGAGTAGAACATGTTTATACAAAGACGGATCTGAATCATGTAATAAACTGATATCAATGTATTGGCCGTATGCGCTGTTCCAAATTTTGATGAATTTAGCAACATCTTCGGGTACAGAATCTGGTAATAAGGAATCCGACAACAAAGGCAATGAATCATTTGCTTCCTTTTTCTTGGAAACAACCGTAGCTCGAAATATACCCACTTTTGCTTTAAGTAGTTCTTTCGCAGAAAGATAATTCATCAGAATCATCAAATAGGAAACGACTTCGTGGCTATTTTTCACATTACTGATATACTTGTATTGTTTCGAAAGGGTTTTAACCGTATCAAACAATAAAAGATAATCCCGATTGCTCTTGAGTGCCGCTTCTTCATACACATAATTCTTCTTCACACGAATAAGGCAATTGGAATATTTAGTAGAAACTATTTCACCAGATTCCCGATTTATAATTAGGTCCAGAACAAAAGCATAACGGCTGTTACCTGCTTGCAAAGAGCACAAACAATCGGACAAAATAGTCGGCAACATTGGGCGTTTTTTGTCGGGCAAATAGATGGTAGAGATGCGTTCGGAGAAGCTGGACCAGAGATTTAGCGCATCCATCAGAATCGAAACATTGGCGATATAAATACTGAGCAAGAGCATATTATCGTCTAGCGTCTTGATGCTGAATGCGTCGTCAAAGTCGGAGCAACTCGCCGGATCAATGGAGAAAATATTGTAATCAAGTCCGCGAATATCTTGCTTAGCATGTATGCTCTCAATAAATGCGTCATGTGTAACCGATTCGAATCCAATTGCGCATTGCGTAGCCTTGGTGAATTTTTGTATAGAGAAATTCAGGCTTTTACAGTAAAGCTGATATTCGTAGAAATTTTCAAGGACATCCACAGGACCGATGGTCTGCGAAATAACGGCCTTTATTTGATTGTCTTGCCAATCAGTGAACCGAATTGTGACATATAAATTGGTAAATACCTTGGAAAATCCGACATGTTTGTGCTCATATGGCACGACGAATGCTGGTAGCCGAATATCGTCGGGGACGCATTTATATAGTGGCTTGCCTTTTATTCCTGAGCCTCTTGACGCGCTTGACGCGCTTGTCGCTCGGCCAAAGGTTTTGTTCCCGCTAAGAATCAAAACAGCAGGAATATTGTCACTGCTTCTTACAGGGGAATGAACGATATTTATACCGTCTTTATCAGTGTAAGTAAAAACATCCCCAGTAAATAGTTTATGTTGAAGCGGATTGCTTTCAAGATGAACAGAGGTGGGTTCTAGAGTGTTCGCATTTAAAACGGACCAATTCGAGTAATTGCGATTATCGATGATGATTTTCAATAGTGTTGCCATAATAGAAGAATTAAAAAGATAACGATTGTATATAATATATTGTAAAATAGTCTTTAAGTTGGTTTATATGACAACCTTAAATTTGCCGCCCTACATGCGCCCTACATGCGCCCTACATGCGCCCTACATGCGGTCTATTCGCTGACAAATTCGCTCCTACATGCGCCCTACATGGCGATTGTCTCGCCCCCTACATCTAAAGTAGGCGCAGGAATGTCAGCAATCTGGGTCGTATCAGTGTCGTCTGCTACAAAAGGCTGGGCTAAAGGCTGAACTAAAGGCTGAACTAAAGGCTGACATAAAGGTTGAACTAAAGGTTCTTCTACTAAAGTTTCTTCTAAGCTAGTCGGCGACTTTAAATCTATTTTTTTCGCTATTTTCCGCTCCACATTTTGATTCTGTAGCGCATACATGGCTATATTAGGGCTAATCGCGATATTATTCATATAAGTTCTGTATCTAAAGCAACTAACACTTGTATTTTCCGAGAATTTAAATGAATACCACCAATAAGCAGGGATAAACAAGAATTTGCCAGGAACCAGCTCGATTTCTAAGCACTTAATTTTGTCAAAATCGGCCTTGAATTTGGGCTGAGGCGACCACGGATTAATCGGAGATCTAAATTCGAAATTTTCATAATCATTTACCGGATACAAATATTTGCTACTTTTAGGAGGCGCCATCTTAATAGATAAGGAGCCCTGTGTTACCACGAAATAATTGCGGTAATTTAGCTCATACCTAAAGGGCGTCTCCACGCCAACAGAGCCAAACATCACATCGTAATTACAATTTGAAACCAATCGAGGTCGCAAAAATTCATCATTGTATGTCATATTTTTAATGACACCCGTTTCAGTCAAGAAATCCATGTTATTTTCACTAAAATACACCGCATTTGAGTCCTCTTTAAATAATTGGCATGCGATGTGGAGGGGTAATGGAACATATAGTTCTTCTGCTAATGCTGCTGCTAAAGCGGTTGCTCTACTAATAATAGTATCCCGAATTTTGATTTCAAATACAGGATAGTTATCCAACAGTGCCGATTTGTTAGTTGTTTCGATTATTTTATTGATATCTTCATCACAATCAAATAAAACAGGCTGCCTTAAATCGCATATTTCCTCCATCTTGTCTTTCGACGCCTGATCGATTTCATAAATTTCCAGATCATCACTGGTCTTTAAGTGAAAGTGAATGTGAAGATAAAAAAACAATATAAAACAAAATACAAAAATCCCAGTTATTATTTCTAACATATTTAATTAAAAATAATAATATATATTTCCACCGAAAACGAATACTAAAAGGTGTCCGCAATCTTAGGCGCAATATAAAAAGCAACACTGCTATCATCTCCTAAATCATATTTGATAGCCATCGGATATTCAGCACTAATAGACAAACTAACATGTTGCCCCAGTTTGTTAGATAAACACATCTTGCCAATATGATTCAAGCTATAGGATATATCCAGAGTCTCCCCTTCCGCAATAGCATATTCATTCAAGTCATCAATCGGAATATTCACCTTTAATTTGCCAGTGTCGCCGCTAGCATTAAATTCCAAGATATCTTCGCTACACATGATATTCAAGTTTGTTCCGAAAACCATCAGTTCATTTATAAGCTCCATAAAATTATCGGATTTCATACAAAACTCTACATCATAATCGACTTCAGGAATGCCTAAAGTATCCTGTTCCACATCAATTAACCCCAGTTCGAAAAAATGGTCGAATTTGTTTTGCGGTTCCTTACCTTTTTTGCTCTTTGCTTTTGTTGGTTCGCTTATAGCAGCACAAGCAGATGAGTCGTTCGATAAATTGATAAAAATAATATCAGGCGCCTCTGCGTCGTCAAATTTGATTTCCATTTTGCTGTGTTTAAGAGCATAAGACATCATAATGGCGAAATTAGTGGAATCCAATGATATGTTAGTTGTATCCTCAATCTGGTAAGAAGAAAACCAAACAGAAGAAATAGTGATGCTAGAAAGACAAATGTGAGATTTATCCATGGATTGAATATATAAACGCGTTTTTTCAAAATGTAGATTCAAATAGGAGCCCCAATTTTTGAGAAGCTGGAATAATGCGACGAACATTTCCATTTTGGCCTTATTTTCAATAGTCAAAATCATAAACAAATAATATATTATAATATAACTTGTTAGTTCTAATATGTTTTGTTAGTTATATCAAAATATATTAATTATTTCTTATTCCTTTACAATCTGTATTTTTGACAAAGTTTCCTTGTCAACAAAACCTCGTATCATTTTAAAGATGGTTTCAAAAATGATAGACGCATTATAAATATAACATTTGTTTAATTTATCCGGATATCTGTCCGAAAACAAGGTACTCAAAGTTTTAAAAAAAGCTATATTCTTATCCAAATCGACAAGAGACAACGATTGTAAATTAATATATATATTAAATGTCTCCAGTTGTCCACTTGCTAACAAATCAATTGTCAATTTATCCATGTAATTAATAATTAATTCATGCGTATATGGATTCGCGAATTGTTTTAAATATTTCGGTTCAACAATAAACCCATCGCCATTTAATCGAATAAACCCATCCAATATTTCAGCATATTTTCTCTGTTTAATTTTTTCCGCGATTTGACTAGACTTAATGTGATTTTTACTAAATAATACTTCATATGAATAAGGGGCTTCCATTGTTTAATTATTTGTATATTATATTATTAATATATTATTACCTTTAATTTGTAACTTAATAATATATATTTATTTATGCTTCCAATTCTGATTCCCCTTCTAAATTAGCGCGGACAGGTTTATCCACAAGTTTATCCACCGATTCATCTACCGATTCATCTACCGATTCATCTACAAGTTCATCTACAAGTTCATCTACCGATTCATACACAAGTTCACCTCCATTTTCAAATTCTTGTCCCCCTTCTTCCAGTTCTTGGCCCTCTACATTAAAAATACTATTAAATGCTGAAATTTTGTTACTATTATCCATGGTTAAATTCTGTAAAGCAGCAATAAGTTCTTTTGTCTCCGATAATTCGGTCTTTAACGCATCTATTTGCTGCTTTAACACAGTATTCGTATTTTTAGATTGAACAACAATAGGCTTAATGGTCTCGAATTGTTGCTTTAGAAGCGCAATATCTTGGCTAGAAGCGGAAGCGGAGACGCTTGTTGGACGCTTCTCTAAAGCATCAATTCTACTAATAAGTGACTGAATCACATTCTTGTCGACTAAAATGTTATCTTCGTCTTCTAAAGAGTTTTGTTCTAGACCATGAATCAATTGCGTCTCCACCTTGCCTAAACGCAAAGTAATTAGAGTGATTGCTTGCGCAAGCGTCATTTTATTGATAGTAGCAAGACCAGACTGTTGTTGTTGTTGTTGTTGTTGTTGTTGTTGTTGTTGTTGCTGCTTCATCTGGTCCATCATTTGCTTTTGAGATAAAGCGGCATTTTGCCCGGCAAGTCGGCCGCTAACTTGGCCAGAACCGGGCCCCATACGCTGTTGCGCGCCGGCGGCAAACATTTGCGACGAATTAATGGATGGCTGAGGCCCTCGGCTATGCGCGGCAGGCTCAGGGGGACCGACGCGTCTTCTTTGTGCTGCTTGAACAGAACGATTTGCGCTCATAATTATAGTATTCTTTATTATATTGTTTCTAAATTCTTTACGCACTAAAAGATTATAATATTGGAATTGATTTAATTGTAAATATTATTTTCTAAACATATATATTAAGGGAAACCTTTAGGAAATTTCTCGGAACCTTTAGGAAATTTCTCGGAATATTCAGAAAAAAGATATTAATAAAAGATAATAAATAGATAATACCAATACTATATATTTAAATAATGAACAAGCCGGTAACCAATGGATGCCACTGGGGTGCGTTGCAAAATAAAAAGACAGAAATAGACAAATTGAAGAAACAAATCATAGTTCAAGATGTAAATAATTATGGTGAAGTCATGACACTCGACAAAAAAAACAATTTTAAACCAGTTTATACCAGCGTAAATTCATTTAGATTTTCTAATCTCATCAGAACTGAAGAGATTTGTGAAATATATAAAAAACCAATTCCAATTGTTGAAGATAATGTGAAACTAACAATAACTGAACCAGAACCAAATGTAGAGCTAAATACAGGTGACAAAATCTCAGATTTTGATGAAATTGACATTTATAACAAAAAGTTATTTAATAATACTTTAATAATAAATGGATTAATCGAAGATAATCATAAAAATAAAATAGAATTAGAAGAGAAAATTAAATTATTAACAGACACTTATAATAACCAGGTGGTTTTAAATAACAATAAAATAGTTAAATTACAAAAATACAATGATGCTCTTAAAAACATGATTGAATTAAAACTAAATTTACTGGAAATAGAAAATGATATTACATTACAAGATAATAATGTAATATTACAATCTAAAGTTGAAGAAGAAATTACAAATACAAATACAGATACAAATACAAATACAAATACAAATACAAATACAAATACAAATACAAATACAAATACAAATACAAATACAAATACAAATACAAATACAAATACAAATACAAATACAAATACAAATACAAATTTAGAAGACAACGACGAATCAGATGAATCAGAATCAGAATCTGAAGAAGATGAGTCTGATTCAGACAACAAATCGACAAGTGTTGTCGAAACGGTTCCTGATGAATTTTCAATCATCAATATCATGAAAAAAACTTACGAAAAACAAAAACTAGAAGAAGAGCAACAAGAACAACAAAAAAAACCAGAGACCATTATAAAAAACTATGACAACACAATTATTACAGTAGATGATGTAAAATACCTGTTTATAAGCGAGCAGCTTTACTGGCATAAAGATACAAAGTATTTATATAGAGCATATAAATTAGATAATGGTAGAAACAACAAAATAAGGTCAAATTCAAATAATAAAAGAAAATGTTGTCACAGTAACTGTGATAGGAATTTAGGTTGGAATCGAGTTAATGGAGAACGACAATATAGTTGTTATAATTGCGATAAGCTAATAATAAATCACGATTCAATTATTAAATATAATAATAAAATATATTTCTCAAAAGATATACCATGCCTTAATGACAAATCTCTTCATGATACGGGTAGATTCCAGTGGGAAATTGAAGAAAATTTACAGGTATATGTTCAAAAAAAAACGGAAGACATAACAATTAATAATGAAAAATTATTAAGCATTTGTTGGTTTTATAATGGAGAAAAATATATGTATAAAGAATCCTACGATAAACAGGCTATTAAATATAAAACAGTTCCAGTTATAATATACAACGACGCAACTCTTATTTGTGAAACCGATGTTAAGCATCATAAAGTCAAAATCAATGGCATATACATGAATTTTCTTAGAGATGTCTAGGGTTAAGCAATCATTCGAAACTTTATTGCTTCATGATGCTGATATCCAGTTACAATAAAATCTTCAACTTGATAATCATTAATATTTTCTCTAACTTGCGTAATAGATATAGTAGGAAACGGAAATGGTTTTCGTTCCATTTGAGTTTTCATGCCTTCGATATGCTCTTCATAAATATGACAATTGCCTTTGAAATATACAAACTCATGTGCTTCTAAGCCACAGTGTTTTGCTAAAAGATGCGTCAAGAACGAATATGATGCGATATTAAAGCTCTCGCCAAGTGCGGTATCTACAGATCTCTGGTATAAAGCGCAGCTAAGTTTGTTACCATCATGGACATTAAATTGACAAAGGATGTGACAGGGTGGAAGACACATTTGGTCCAGCTGACACGGATTCCAAGCAGTCATTATTAAGCGCCGACTGTTTCGCTGTTCCGGAACCTTTAGTTGGTCAATGATTTGTTGTAACTGGTCTATACCTTTTATTTCATCATTTAACAATGAACCAGTCTGGTTATCGTAAGGCGCGTTAAAATGACGCCATTGAAATCCGTAGATCGGTCCCAGAATGCTTTCTGGATTATCATATAACCCTCTCGAATCCAGAAATTCGCGAGATGAATTGCCGTCCCAAATGTGAACACCCTGGTCTTGTAATAATTTGTTGTCCGTTTCGCCGCGAATAAACCATAAGAGCTCTTTCAAACAGGTCTTCCATGCGGTCTTTTTCGTGGTCAAGATAGGAATCCTACCTTTGGCCAAAGAGAAACGCATAGAATGACCAAAAATGCTTTTAGTTCGTCCATTGCGACCCAAAGTCCAGGTGCCATTGTCGAGAATATTTCTTAACAAATCGAGGTATTGGTCTTCTTCCAAGCTTTTATCCAAGCTTTTATCCAAGCTTTTATCCAAGCTTTTATCCAAGCTTTTATCCAAGCTTTTATTTGAAGCAATTGCCTCAAAAATTCTGTCACTAACCTTATGCGTGAATAAATCAATAAACATAGGTTCTAGATCTGGTCCATTACTATTATCGACTTTGAACATATATTAAGTATCAGAGAGCGTCTTTAACCTTTTACAACTATTTTATAATATTTAATGGGTTTTAATTTCTTATTATAACCTATATAGGAATATGGAAAGTTTAGATGAATTAACAAAGGCAACAAATGGCAAACCTGGTTTTTTTAAACATGTATTTAATTTCAATGATGAGTCTAAATCAGAAATGATGAATATTGTTCAATACGCTGTTTTAGCCCTAATTCCAGTTATATTAATGAATAAAGCGATGCAGAAATTCGTTCCAGAAGCGGACGAAGAAAAGGGAAATGCCGAACTTTTAGCAGAAATAGTGGGGCAAGTTACCGTAATGTTTTTAGGGATATTGGTTATTCACAGGATAATCACCTTTATTCCTACATATAGTGCTGAAAAATACGCGGATTTTTCAGTTACAAGCATAATTTTAGCGATGTTAGTTATTGTTCTAAGTTTACAGACTAAATTAGGAGAAAAGGTTAGCATTATTGTGGATAGAATAATGGAGGTCTGGGAGGGTCCAAAGGATAAAAAGAAGGGTAAAAAAGGGCAAGGAAGCGTAAAAGTTAGTCAGCCAATTTCTCAGAATTCCATGTCATCTTCTTCAATGGGGTCTACTTCGATAAATTCGCTTCCACAACAGCAACAGGCTACCCAAGAGCAGCCGGATTATAACAATATGTATCAGCAAGATTCTACGCCTTTGGTAGGTGCGGCAACACCAGGAGCGGAATCATTTGGACCCATGGCAGCAAATGATATGTTGGGAGGATCGTTTGGGTCCGCTTTTGGTAGCGGCTGGTAAAGCAAAGCGACAAGCAAAGCGACAAGCAAAGCGACAAGCAAAGCGACAAGCAAAGCGACAAGCAAAGCGAAAAGCAAAGCGACAAGCAAAGCGACAAGCAAAGCGACAAGCAAAGCAAAGCCTTTAAAAAAAGGAAATAAAAATATAATATTATAATTATATAATTAATAATATTATGAACGCCGGGTTAAATGTAGATAGCCTAATGACCGCATTAGATAATGAAAAAAATGATGGTATTATAAATTTAACAACCTCTAAAATCCAAGAAACAAATTTAAACATTTTGAAAGAATTACATTTAAATAAGGAAACACTAATAGATTATTTTAAAAAGCTCAAAGGATATCGGTATGTAGATGAATTAGATGATCTAAAATATGGCGGATTTATACGATGGATCCCATTAACCAATCCAGATTACTTACCATTAAATCAGTGTGGTATAATTTGTGATATAATAATCGCAGACAATGGTGTTTATATTGTTTGTAAAAATTTCATGCATCGGCATTATAGATTTAAAATGGATGAATGTCTGATATTTCAGAAATTAAGTTCTCAGGAAATGATAATTTTAAGCGCATTAGATCATTTGACTGAAGATAAAAAGGAACCTAAGAAGAAGGAAAAAGGAAAGGAAAAGGAAGAAAAAGGAAAGGAAAAGGAAGAAGAGGATGAAGAGGATGAAGAGGATGAAGATGACTCGGATAATGACTCGAATGAATCGAACTAACAACACAAATTAGTAACTTTAGGAATTAATATTAAATAAATATTGATTATAAATATTGATTATAATTTTAATATTGCGTTAAAATATAATGGGCGGCAATACTGGAAAATTAAGAACTTTACGATTATCATCTACAAGTGGATCGCGAACTCTGGGTTCTCTTGTTGCGGATGGGGCCAGCGCGGGAGCAGGCTCAATGAGACGCGTTTATGCGGATTATATGCGCCGCAATCAAACACCGGTGGGATTTTACAGCGCGGTTTTTGGTCTAAATTATGGGGAATTTAGAAACAATCTCAATATGTTTATTAGCAGCAGTGGCTTTCCATAAGCGCAATAAAGACAAATAAAGACAAATAAAGACAAATAAAGACAAATTGTCGCAACATATTATATTTCTGATTCCAAATTCGGAAATATAATATAATATATATATTATTGAAATAAGTATTTAAAGACTATAACCCATATTTTATTTACAGACCATCATCTATTTTTCCGAGTCTTCACATCCGACACATTTTTAGTAAATTTCACACTTTTACCCTTACCCTTACAACCAAATTTCCCGCGCTTTAACCCCTTCCTGTTAAAAATAGTTTTCGTACATATAGCAATTGCTTTAGATTCTTCCGTTTTATCGACCTTTTTAATACATCTACACAATTTTTCACTTAGAATGTTTTCCGCCTGCTGCTTCAAGAGGCGCTTTGATTTCGGAATATTCATTTTATAAAATTTTAAAATATTTATATAATCCTTATTTTTTAATTCAGATGACATAATTATCTATAGTGTATATGAATATAATAAATACTTTTTTCCATCCAAATACTTTTCCATCCAAATACTTTTTCAAAATTAGAATTTTATCATGTATTATAATAACATCATAATATATGTATTGTACATCCAAAATTGTAGTATTCGATTTAGATGAAACACTAGGATACTATGTCGAATTTGGAATGTTTTGGGACGCATTACAAGAATTCATTAAAACACATAAAAGTCCCATTATTATAGACCAACAACTCTTCAATAAAGCTCTAGATTTATATCCCGAATTTTTGCGACCAAATATTATCACTATTTTAAACTACTTAAAACAAAAAAAAAGCGCAAAACATTGCCACAAATTAATGATTTACACTAACAATCAAGGTCCGGATGAGTGGGCACAGCAAATTCAAGCATATTTTGAAAGCAAAGTGAAATACAATTTATTTGACCAAATCATCAAAGCCTTTAAAATAAGAGGAAAACAAGTCGAAATTTGTAGAACAAGTCACATGAAAAACCACACCGATCTTATCCGCTGCACTAAAATCCCTGAAACAACCGAAATATGCTTTTTAGACGATGTGTTTCACCCAGGGATGGTAGATGACCGAGTTTATTATATCAATTTAAAACCATACATACACGATCTACCGTTTGAAATAATGATTGAGCGGTTTATTAAAAGCGGCATAATAGAAGAGCTAGATACAACTACAGGTACAAATACAATAGATTTTACACAGTGTATGTTGACTCATATGAAAAAATACAGACATACTTATGTAGAAAAAACAAAAGAAGCACAAAGTGTCGATAAAGTTCTTTCTAAAAAAATATTACAACATCTACAAGCCTTTTTTAACAAAGGAACTAACAAACCTCCCAAAAGCCGCAAAACATTTAAATACAAGTCCAAGCCAATTAAAAACAAGACTATTAAACGGATATAATTTGTTTTATATTATCGGCTATTTTCTGAGCATGCTCTCTGAAAAAATTAATATAAGTAGATAACACACTAGTTATAGCGGTTGTAAATAATAGAAAAATACCGGCATTAAATGCTATTTTAGCATCCAGTGGGGTAAATTTGACCCTTCTAAAAGGATTAAATCGATATATCAAAAACAAACTAACATACATTTTCGTATAGAATAATAAGTCATCTAAATATTTCGGCGCCGTTGCCGATAATCCAAACGCAACAACAATATATAATATATATGTAAATATACTGATATAGTCCAGCATCTTGTCCTGAAATTCATACAAACTTGTCATTATATTATAACAACTATAATATAATAATTAGATAGGCTTATTTCACCATTTGTTTCATTTATAGTTTGCTAATGTTCTGGCACTAGGATCATCAGATAAAATATATTTTGGCATCCAATAATATGGCACGATATCTAAATGGTTCGGATACTCCTTTTCAAAAATTGCTTTATAAAAAGCCTTCTCTTTTTGCTTTAAATTTAATAAAGGGTCTGAAATTTGTTTATCAGTGTATTCTTGAATAATTTGAAATAGCGATTTGCCTTTGTTACTAACACCGTCGCTAAATGCTTCCTTTTTCCTGAACAAAATTTCAGGGGGTAACAAGTCAGTATTTATAAACGCCATTCTGATTAAATATTTTTCTATATGTTGACCTAAATTATGATTGCGAATTTCTATCGGAATAGATAAATAATAGTTGACAAATCCTCGATCTAAAAAGGGAGTTCTCGGCTCTAAGCCGTGCGACGAAATAGACTTATCTGAACGCAAAACATCAAATAAATGAATGTCGTTTAGCAGTCGCATTGTTTCCTTATCATATTCCACGCTATCTGGGCATGAATTCATATATAAATAACCACCTGCTAATTCATCCGAACCGTCGCCATTGAAAATAACCTTTGCTAAACTATGCGATTTAATATATTTACCTAACAAATAATTACCAATACTGGCTCTTACCGTAGTGGTATCATAACTTTCAATGGAGCGGATAACTTCTGGGATGATGTCCAACATATCTTGTTCCGAAACAATGATTTCTGTGTGATTTGAACCGATGTGGTTTGCGACAATTCTGGCGAATTTAATGTCTTCGGAGTCGGGTAGACCAATGCTATAAGTTTCAATTGGGGTTTTAACGCTGCTTACGCTGCTTTCGCTGCTTTCCCCGCTTTCCCCGCTTTCGCCTTCAACGCTTACTCTCTGTTTTTTATGTATATCACACACAAGCGCAGCAATCAAGCTGCTATCTAGACCACCCGAAAGCAAACACGCGATAGGTCGTTCGGTGCTCATGTAGCGTTTTGTAACAGCCGCTCTTAAATGATAGTTAATGCCTTCCAAATAAGTAGAAATATCTGTAGTAGAAATATCTGTAGTTCCATTTCCTGTTCCATTACTACTGGAAGCAAACGCAGGAATATGATATTTTTCACGAGTTTTGATTAACCACGACACCCTTTCAAAGTCAACTGCTTTATCAATTTTTAAAAAGGTCCCAGGAGTAAATTGTAATACTTTTTGATTACACTGATTGGCTATTCTACACAATGTTTTCAGTTCAGAAGTGAAGCCAATAATGCCATTTTCAGTATCAGTAGTATCAGCCTTATTTGCAGTATAATATAGCGGTCTTACACCATATGGATCTCTGGCAACAAATATATTATTCGGACAAAAAAGAACAAACGCAAACACCCCATCTAACATTCGGAGTAGCTGCTCGATTCCATATCGAATATATAAATGAATAATTACTTCGCAATCCGAATCAGTCGTAGGCACAATATTCATGGATTTATACAATTGTTTATAATTGTATATTTCTCCATTACAAATTAGACTATATTTATCCCCCCCTTCTATTACACTTATTGGCTGATTCGACGCATCATTTAGACCATTAATAGCTAATCGGTGAAACCCAGTGACTATATTTAATTCGGCATCATAATTTAAGGTTGAATTTTCGGGACCTCGACCCTGTCCTTTGAAAAAGTCCTCCGACATTTTGGCATACTCTATTTTGTTAGTTGTGTAGTTTAATAGTGAAAAAATACCACACATTATAATCTATATCTAATATTTATATAAAGTTAGTTTTAAATTATTTTATTTTATAATATATAAATATAAATATAGCACAATGAACAACAATATTAATGATTTTGATAATTTATCATGTTCCGCGAGACAAGATATCATGAATACAAGAACCTATGTGCGCAATATCCCGAGTCAGCCCTTACAACCGTATTTAAACGCGAGACCAGTTCTAACAAAATACTCTATTATGCCTATTGTCGACCCTAGAAGTGAAATAAAGACACCATTAATTCAGCAAGCAACCTATAGCCCTCGCGAAATATTTAATCCTGGCGCTGTCACCGCGAAAGCACCCTGGTCCGGCTTTGCGACAAATATAAATCACGAATCGGAGCTAAGAGGTCAGATATTCGCATTACAGGAATGTAGCCAAGCAAAATATGTTCCCGGTAGCAAGAGCAGCCTGTATAATGTTCAATGGAAAAATCAAAATAGCGACTCTGTTAAGCAGCCATTCCCTAGTTTATTTAAAAAGGAATATTTGGGCCCTACTGACTTAAATGCGGACCCAAATGTGATGGGTGGGTCTATATTTAATAATTCGACTAGACAGCAATTGAAAAATCAAACAAAACCGACCACTTGTTAATGACTTTAGCAAATACAAATACAAATACAAATACAAATAAGTTAAAATATCTAATATATAATATTATATATTTTATAAACCAATTTAAAGACATGTCGCAGGATGACCTAAACAATGATTACATTAACCAATTAACTTTAAATTTTTTAATAAGCAAAACCCAGCTACATAAATTGAATAAATTAAAACAAAAAGATATTGTCGACCCTGTTCCGAAACACGATAAGGATAAAATTAATAAGTTATTTAATAAATTATTGAATGACGAGATACCTGATGATTTATTAGAGGATGTAAAGGTTTGTTTTGACGCATTTGTCGAAAAAAGTATTTATTATTTGGAAATACATGATAAAAATGAAATTTTTCAAAATGAAAGAAATGATGAACTTAATGACGATATCAATGACGACGATGAACTTAATGACGACCTTATCAATGACGACGATGAACTTAATGACGATATCAATGACGACGATGAACTTAATGACGACCTTAATGAACTTGTCGAAGAATATAGACCACATATTACTCAGAAATCAAAATATGCTAAACAAAATAAAGCATCAAATGGTGTCGACGATATTCAAAAGTTACCACTGGATTGGTTTAATAAAACAAGACAAACTTACAAAATGAATCAAATAATTTCTAGAAAAAGAGAAATTATAGTTGACAATCCATCATCAAATAGTCGTTAACTCCACCTAACTATAAAATTTTTCAAAAAAGAAAATATAATCAAAATATATGAGAAAGAGAACATTAAAGAATAGGAAAAAGGCTCATAATAAAAAGGCTCATAATAAAAAGGGCGGTAGTAGAAAAAAACATAATAAAAAGAAACACCATAATAAAACCCATAATAAAAAGACTCATAATAAATCCCCATCCTTTGTTAAATTAAACTGTAGCCCAGAAAATCACAACAAAGCGTTAAATTCATTCACCTGTTATTCCGACGAAGATTTACATAAATTGCGCGATCTATGGAATGCCAGGCATCCAGACAAGCCCATACAAACAAACGATTCCAAAGAAATTTGGGAAACCATTAAATCGTATTATCAAACCACCTGTAATAAAGAGTCGTGTTGGATTAAACAGATGGTTAAAAATTCCAAATTAGAAAAGGAATTAATGGATTCATTCGCACCAGAATCACCAGATGATTGGAAGAAAAATCCCAACGAGTGGCTTTCAAGTGTCGATATTATGCAAGTAATGCGGCAATATGAGAATAAATATAAATGTTTTGATTTTATGGGACCATCTCCGATCGACTACGACACACATAAGCTACACGGCGAGTGCGTTTGGGAAGAATTATGTCATTTTAATTTAGCAAGTCAAATTAAAAATGGAAAAACCAAAATAGGCATTATTTTCAATACAGACCCGCATTATAAAGGCGGTAGTCATTGGATTTCTCTTTTTATTAATATAAAAAAGAGCAGTATTTTCTTTTTTGACAGCGCGGGGGATAAAATTCCTAACCAAATAATGAAATTCGTAAATAATCTGATCGAACAGGGTCACTCACTAAGCAACCGCATTGATTTTAAATTTGACCAAAATTATCCAGTAGAGCATCAATATGGTAATACCGAGTGTGGCATTTATAGTTTATTCTTTATAGTTCACATGTTGGAAGATAAAATAACCGCGGATTACTTAAAACATCATATTTTAAAAGACAAATATATGGAAAATTTCCGAAAAGTATATTTTAATTCTGATTTATAATCTCGATTTATAGCCTTAGTTTTTAACAACCTTTACATATTCACGCGCATATTGCCGATATCCGTTTTTGGCGATATATTCCATTTCTCGCAAAATATAAGCATAAGACGAGCCCGAATGATTGTTGTTTACAGGATAATTTTTCATTTCTTCGCGAATAAGTTCCCCTTCAAGCGAATCGTCAAACATAAAGCCTCTAGAAGGCTGATATGTCCTTAACCAATCCCACAATTCGCATACAGAGATCGATTTGTGAGCACTCGTTAAAAACTCATATGTTTGATGATCTGTGACAAATGAAAATAAATGGGGTGTATTTAAACCGTAATATGTTGACTCCATTTTAAGTAGTTGTTTGTATATATATATATTGTAACTTGTATTTAAATTGTTATAATATATATTTTGTAAAAAATCTAAATACAAGTAACAAAAAGCATTTAAAAATATTTGTATTTATTATAATTATCAATGAAACCTATAGTTCATCTTACCGGTAATTCTAATAACTCATCAAGGTTTTTAGTCAAAACGAATTTGAATTTATTGTGGGAAGTTTTGTTAGATGAGCTTCATATTGATGTCCAAAATAAGCAATTACTAACAAATATCAGAACCGTTTTTGAAAGCAATATTAATCCCTTTACTAAAAATACAAATCAAAACGCACAATTAGTATTCTTGAATAAACAATTTTTATCCCAAGTTGTAATCGCGGTGAATCGATTATTTCCCAATTTAAAACAAGAGCAGGATTTTAAACGAATCCAAATCAGCTCCGAAGAAACACAGTTATCAGAACCATATAAAATAGAAGATATACGAGAAACAAGACAAACTGATTTTGAAAAACAAGTAAATGTAAAACGAGCAGATTTCGAAAATTCCATTAATTTAAATAAACCCAAAGAACTAGATTTTACCGATAAGTTTGATGATGATAAAATCACAGAAATGGACACATTAATCGCCGAAACAATAGCGCGTCGTAAATTCGACATAGAACAAATTCAACGCACAGTGGTTTCAGAAGATACTGAACGACAGCCGCAAATCACCATTACAAATACAAATACAAATACAAATACAAATACAAATACCGATTTAAGTATTTATCGTAAATTAAAATTAAGACAACCTGAACAAAACATGGTTATAAGCACAAGCCCAAATAAAAAAAATGTTACCTGGACCGACCAACTACCAAACGGAACTAATAATATTTCATTATTAATAGAAGAATTCCCATATTCCGTGAAAAAGGATAAGATAGATATTTTAACAGACAAAGCAGATATAATAATAGATTTACTAACAAAACTGTTAGCAGACAAGCAGACAAGCAACTAACAAATCCTTTATAATTATATATTTATATTTTCCGTTTCACGATTTCATATTGGCCAGCTTCATTTTTAATTAATTTACCCAGCAAAATCGGAATCAATCCAGGAATTTGTTTTGCTTGAATAACACTGTCATAATCATATAATTCATTATTATCTAGGCGCAACATATATTTCTTACCAGTGCTCTCGATAAAAATTTCCTTTACATCCCAATCATTTAGTTCCAAGTTTATATCCGCAATCGTGTCATTCTGGTCTTGCTCCAAGTTCGGATTATACGAGAATTTGTGTTTTTTCTCGCGATTTCCAAATGAAAGGCACACAATCCCCTCCTTCATATTCGATTTAGTATGCGTGATACAATCAATTGAACTAGATTTTATCGCCTTTAATATCTGGTCCGTCAAATTCTCTTTAATAGTAGAAATTTCAAATAATTTTTCATCCGATGTTTGACACAAAAATGGTGCGATATTACTCCGGTCTTTTAACTTGAGTTCCACGCCAAATTCGCCATCTATTTGCGACTGTGTCAAAGTCATCAAATATATAAATACCTCCACGGTTCTTAGTTCAGGCGGCAATCCCTGATGCGAACAAATGCGACGCGCTCGACCAATAACCTGCTCTAGACGCACTGGATGCCAATATGGTTCCGTAATATGAACATATCGCGTATTTCTTAAATTGATACCCTCCGACCCAGCAGAAGTAATCATAAGAACCTTGACAATCTCACCCATGTTATTATTATTGCTAATTGTTCGAAGTTTGGCTGCGATATTGTTAGGAATGTATTTCCAGTCACCATTAAAAATATTACGAATTATTTCTCGCTCTTCTGAATCTTCTGTCCCAGTATAAAGCGCATAATGCGGTTTCCCCATGTCTTCGTCGCTAGTCACTAAATCCCAACCCACGCTATTTCTTACAATTTTAAATTGTGCGTATCCATTTGCTTCAAGAGCTAGCGCAAAAATGCCGATTCCTTCCATCGAACGAAACTGACTGTATACTAAATGTAGGCCAGGATGGTCGGGGTCTTCTATATTTTCAATCATGGTTAAAAATTTAGGGCTATATTTTCTTAAAGCCTCTAGGCTTAAATACTTTTGTTTGTATCTTTTTAAAAAATCAAGCGCCTCCGCGATTGACCTTTTATAACCCGCATCTTTTGATAATCGTTCTAGAACCTCGTCTCCTTCCAATTCATCGACCAGCCTATCATTCGCATCCTCGTCCTTGTAGCCTTCGATTTGAGCCGATGGTTTTCTTTCATTATCTTCATCTTCATTCTCACTTTCGTAAAATTGGTCTAACGCGCTCAATGCTTTCGCCGCGGCGGCATCGTCCTTAGCAGTGGCAATAATAAAATCCTTTAATACCTTTTTTGGCTTACCCTTGTCTTCAGCTTTCGCATTACCCTTGTCTTCAGCTTTCGCATTACCCTTGTCTTCAGCTTTCGCATTACCCTTGTCTTCAGCTTTCGCATTACCCTTGTCCGGCTTCGCCTTACCCTTGTCCGGCTTCGCCTTACCCTTGTCCGGCTTCGCCTTACCCTTGTCCGGCTTCGCCTTATCGGCTGACCCAACTCCACCTTGTAAATAAGATGGAGGTCCATCACTTGTATCTTCGTCAGAACTTGTATCTTCGTCAGAACTTGTATCTCCGTCAGAACTGGTATCTCCGTCTGAACTTGTATCCCCGTCTGAACTTGTATCTCCGTCTGAACTTAAACCCTTTGCTAATTTCTTATCCGTTTTAGCTGCCGCCTTTGCTTCCGCCTTTGCTTCCGCTTTTGCCACCTTGTCTGCTTCCTTTTCTAATTCTTTCGCGGCTTTTTCTGCTGCTTTTGCTTCCGCTTTATCCGCCTTCGCCGCCTTTTCCGCTTCCTTTTCTAATTCTTTTGCTGCTTTTTCTGCCGCTTTATCCGCCTTTGCTTCCGCTTCTGTTGCCGCTTTTGCTTCCGCATTATCCGCTTTTATCTGTTCTCTCACCGCCTTTTCTCTCGCCTTTTTTTCTTCCTTAGTAAGAGGATTAAGTTGCTCTATCCTTCTTTCTTCCGCTCTTCTATTTTCTTCCAATATCATATCTTGAAACTTTTTCGAAAGAAATGTTTTAAAATCAACCACATCAAGTTTATCCACTAAAAATTGTTTATTATATTTTGCTATTTGTGTTTTCAATAGTTCCACATTTTCTGGATTATCGTTAAAGTCGGCCGGCAAAGATTGTTTATATTTTTCTATATTTTCCTTAACCGCATTTTCTCTTTCTTCTTGTCTTTCTTTTAAAAGATTCTCACCCTGCATAATGTTTTTTTCCGCTCTAAGAGAACCAGGCGTAGGTCTTCCAGGAGGATTTGGCATAGCAAAATTACAAAATAAGCGCGAAAAGATTTTGTAGGTTGCCTTCGGTTTCTCAAACAACCCATCCATATCAATTTTCGCAGTGCCGGATTTACCTTTACCCTCAATCTCGCGCTCTTCGTGTCGCGCCATTTCATAAATTTGGAATTGATAGTCGCTCATGGGTATACGAACAATATGTCTATTAATATCCCTATTATATACCGGCAATAATTCTTCCTGTGCGCTTTTAAAATAAGATGTTAGTCCTATTATTCTTCGTTTAAATTTGACCTCATTGATTAATTTCCCACTATCTCTATCAATAAAAGTGTTAACAAATGTTTCCAATGTATCCGGTAATGCGGTATTAACAGTGAAATGTATATTTCTGGGGTCGACCTCTATATCCAGTTTTTTCCTTAATATTTTAATAACCCGGGCTATAAAATCCTCGTCGCTCATAACGCCTCTTTCATCTAAAATTATTCTACCATCTCTGTCTACGCTCTCGTTGCGATTATAAACACCCTTGTATCCCTCGTCATCCTTTATCTTATTTTCGAATCCAAATGGATTGCGAGTTACAGACAGTTCTGTCGAACTGCGAAAATCAATATAATCCAATATTTTTTCTGAAGCAAATGCCTCTCGTATGGTTGCTATATTTAATTTTGTCCCTTTTATTTTATCTATATTCAGAGTGAAATTCCATGTTTTTATATATCCTCTTAAAATATTATAAAGCACCGCAATTTCATTTGGATAATTAATAACAGGGGTCCCTGTCAACATGACAACTCGGCAATTTTCTGCTTGTAATAAAAATTCATATAATTGTAAAGCCAAGGGGGTTGGTAAAACCTCGCCAGGACCCCGTTTTCTCTCTGAAAATTTATGAAACCTTGTGATTTTATTTACGATGCGACTAATGAAATTATGAGCTTCATCAATGATAACCACAGAATTATCGAAAATATTTCGAGTGAAATCTAGTGTCATTTCTTTGAATTTACTCCTCCTTAATCCGTTGTAATTTATAAATCTATATTTAAGTTGTATCATTTCATCTAACTGGTCATTCAAGCTTTTCTTATCCGGTGTAGATAATTCTTCATAGTTGGTCGGCTTTGTCACATTAACTAACCACACTCCCCGGTGTCTTTTAATATAATTGACCCAATTACTATGCGTTTCGTTATCATAATTTATTTTAATATTGCCTAATACTTCTGCGAGCGGTTCTATTAACTCTTGCCTGCTTTCGACGGAAATCCATTCCCAGAATTGATTTTTTCTAAAAAGAAGGTCGCCGCATTTTTTGATTTCTTCCATATAATTGCGCCTCAAAGAGGCAGGTGTCATCACAATGATTTGCCTATAACTTTTTAAACCTTCGGCGATAGCAATAGAACTACATGTTTTACCAGAACCCAGGCCATGAAACAATAAAAGACCTCTATAAGGCGTATACAAATTAATATAATCTCTGACGATTTTTTGATGCGTAAGTAATCCAATATTTCCGGTGTCTTTGCCGATTTCATCGCAGGAAATGTTTTTGCTTTCATCCATTAAATCGTCCCTGTAAGGTTCAAATAATTTATTAATAAAATTCACAAATATTTCACGATTATTCATGTAATAGCTCGACGCTTTGATGTCGAAAACAGGGGGCAGAGGTATGCGGCGGTTAATTATGGTATCGCCAATTTGAATCTGAGATGCGGGACCTAAATTAATGACATTTGTTTGTACCTTTTTAGTATAACGCTTTTTAGGATTTGCCGCAGCATTAATCAAATCGACTGGCTCTTCCCTTCCTTCCTTTTCTTCCCTTCCTTCCCTTCCTTCCCTTCCTTCCCTTCCTTCCTCTTTCATCTGAGGCCCCCCTTCCACCACATCTTCCATTTTTTCAACTTCTTCTGCTAATACCGCCTTGATTTTTTGTTTTTTAGGTCTAACCTTTTTTGCCTCATCCTCAATAATAGGCGCTTTCGATACTACTTCCTCGGCTGGTTCTTTTTTCGCTACTTTTGTCATTTTTTGTCTTTCAAGTCGTTTGAGAAGTTCTAAAGCGGTCGATCCATTATCCTTTTCAACAACTACTTTAGTTGGCACCACTTCTTTTGCTTCTTTTACTTCCTTTTTAGAAACTTGCCGCGATTGTTCAGGAATAATAGCAACTTCTATGTCTTCTTCTTTAGTAACTTGCGGCTTTAATTTAAGTTTTTGAGTTAAATTTGCTAAAGTATTCATTACTTATATAAATCCAATATATATAAATCTCAGAAAATCTACTCAGAAAAAGACTTAATCGCCTTTTCACAAGCCAACTGTTCCGCCTTTCGTTTGATTTTATGTTGCCCGGCCCCCATAAACAAAAATATTTTATTATCATGATTTGAAACATGCTCGTGAACTTCCTTGAACGATTTAAATTGCGAAAAAGACAACGCATCCTTCGTTAAAACATTGTATATTTGTTGCCCTAGACACAAATAGACACCCATTCTGTAACCTTCCTCCAGGTCATGGCTAATTTCCACATAATGCGGAGTCACCTTGAATTCCTTCTGAATCATCACCTGTAAAATATTCTTGTAATTATCATCATTTTGTATCAACGCAATCCAGTCAATGTGTTTTTCGAAAATATTCTCGATGAATTTCTGAGCCATTTGGAATCCTGGTCCAGTCGCAAACAGACTCTGAAACCATCCTTCATCATCCGTAACCACTATTTTATTGAAATCCAAGAACAATGCGCCAATAAATGCTTCAAATAAGCAACCTAGCTTCTTCAGGTTTGTCCTAATTTTCTTATCTTCCGCATTCCTAGATAAGATAAGCCACCTGTGTAGCCCCATCTCTAGCGCGATTCTACCAATTGCTTCATTCTTCACAATCGCAATCTTCTTTTCCGTCATAAATCCCTCATTCTCTTTCGGAAATCGCCGATACAAGTAATATTTGGTCACTAATTCTAGGACACCGTCTCCCAGAAATTCCAAACTTTCATTATGTTTTGTGCTTAGAGGTAAGCAATTTGGCGGCCGCGCTACAACCCGGATTTTCTGTTGGATATTCTCGAATTCCGGCCGTTTTGTGTAAGACCGGTGCACAAATGCTCTGCGATATAGTTCCATATTAAAAATCTTTGGCGGAATACCATATTTAGTGAGAATACATTGAATTTCATTTAATGTAATCTCAGTGTTTAAGGGATTGAATGGGTTAAATACGAGACCATCTTCGGTCTTAATTACATCGTCGTCGTTTGCTAAAGACCTTGTAAGGTCGGATTTCGCGGAGTGTTCTGATGACATTGGCTTTGCTTATATATAGTTTGCTTCGATGGCTTTAAGTGGTTTCTAAATTGTATTTTCATTGCCTGTAACAGACTTAAAGAGATGCCGGCATAGTAATATATATGGTGGAAATGGAAGAATGGTTAACAATAAAAGACTTCGATAATTATCAAGTTAGTTCTTTGGGAAGAGTTCAAAATATTGAAACAGGTAGAATGTTGAAATTGATTTTAAGCGGGGGATATTTAAAAATAAAATTATCTCAAAATCACAATGGGAAAAGCTTTTCAGTTCATAGATTAGTTGCTTTAGCATTTATAGAAAATCCAGAAAATAAACCCCAAGTTAATCATAAAGATAAAAATAGTTCTAATAATAATATTTCTAATTTAGAATGGTCTACTGCTTTAGAAAATAATTTACATAGGAGCAAAGGCGTTATTCAAACAACAAATCAAAATATTAAAATTTGGCGCGTGGATAAAGATACAGATGAAAAATTGGAATTTTATAATTCTATTTATTTAGCAGCTACATGGTGTTTTGAAAATAATTTTTCTGCTTCTATACATAATGCGAGAACAAATATTAGTAATTCTGTTAGAGGAGTTTATCATCAATCTTGTGGATTTAAATGGATTAACGATGCGCAACCCTCTTTAGAAAATGAAGAATGGAAAAATGTAGTAATAGATGGACAAACATTTTCCCAGTATTTTGTTTCTAATTTAGGCAGATTTAAAAATTACAAAGGAATTATCATGGAAAATTATAAACCGCATCACAGTGGGTATATTTATGTCAGAGTAGATAAAGATAAATATGCGTTACACAGAATCATGGCTTATACATTTATTGTTAATCAAAATCCTGGCGGATATAATGTAGTTAATCACATCGATGGGAATAAGACTAACAATTCGTCTGTGAATTTAGAATGGACTGATACTAAAGGCAATAATCAACATAATCATACAGCTGGATTAATAAAATATTTTAACAGAAAAATTGGGCAATATGATTTAGAACATAATTTAATTAAGGAATTTAAATCTATTGTCGAGGCTGAAAAAGAATTAAAAATTAAAACTATTAAGGCTGTTTTATATAAAAAACAAAATACTGGTGGTGGATTTATTTTTAAATATTTAGACTAATTTAAATTATTATCTTTTGTAGTATATATCATGCCTTTAATGAATGCTGGAAAAATGGCTCGCAATGCCGCATCAATTGTAAACAGACCGACTTGCGGGGGAAATAAAAAATCGGGTCTCGCACCATCTGTGGGTTGGTTTATGACATCCAATCCGAATATGATTGGCGCGACAAATACACAATATGGCTTAATGTGTATCCCCAATAGAACAATCCAAACGCAATCTTACGGATATCGCGCCACACATGGAGGTAACATGGGTTAAAAATACTTGCTCACAGTTAATAATAAATTTTAATACTTTTCTCAAAAGTCTTACAATTCTTATAATTTTTGCTATACTTTTCTCAAAAGTCTTACAATTCTTATAATTTTTGCTATACTTTTCTCAAAAGTATAAAAGTATATATAATTAATAATTTAAAAACAATTTGCTATTAAATTATTATAACGAATGAACCTAAAGATCGATGTCAGGGAAGCCGAACTTTTGAAAAAATGCCAGACCAATATTGAAATGATTGCTAACTTTAAAGAGCTAAAGCTGATTCCAGAACAGCTACCTTTAGGCGACATTATCATTAACGATGGCTCAAAAGATTTAGTCATCATTGAGCGCAAATCTCTCAGCGATTTGGCTGCCAGTATTAAAGACGGTCGCTACGAAGAACAGTCTTATCGTCTCAATGGGCTTCCGCATCACAATCACAATATCATCTATTTAATCGAGGGTGATTTTAACAAATTCAATTCCTTCAAGGACCGCATTGATAAGCTAACCTTATATTCTTCGTTAACCTCTATTAATTATTTTAAGGGATTTTCAGTGTGGCGAACCTTGTCGATCGACGAAACCGCGTTAATGGTGTGTAACATGGCCTACAAAATAAATAAGGAGATAGAAAAGGGTAAGCTGCCGTTTTATTCCAATCTTTTAACATCTGTACCAACATCTGTAGCAACAGATACAACCTTAGTAACATCTGTAGCAACAGATAAAGATTACTGCGCGGTAGTCAAAAAGGTAAAGAAGGACAATATTACTGGTGAAAATATTGGAGAAATCATGCTGTGTCAAATACCCGGCATCAGTTCTGCTTCCGCTTTAGCCATTTTATTTAAATTTAAGACACTACCGGCCCTAATAAAAGCAATCGACGCGGACGAAACCTGTATGAATAGTATTTCTACAACGGATGCGAATGGAAAGTCTAGGAAAATCAGCAAAACCGCGATAGCGACGATAATCAAATTTTTGAAAGCGTAGGTCCATTAAGTCTCTTCACTTTAATAAAAAGTTGGTTTTCTGAAAAATATATATAATATACATATAAATGAACGCCGAGGAATTTTTTAAAAATATAGGATTAGTTGTGTTTTGTATTGTCGCCACTCTTTCTCTAATATATTATTCTGGCCAGTGTATGTCGTTTCAGACGACATTAATTGAAGGGCTTGAAAACAAGCCAGATGATGTAGCTAAACCAGCTGGAGGGGTTGCCGGCGACACAACAGCATCCACTGATGCTATTAAAGCCACGATTGTTCAAATACAGGACACTATGTTAGTAGACAAATATAAGGATGATTATATCAAAAAAATCATTGCTTTAGATGATTTAATTGATATACTAATGTTAAAAATAGCTTTAAATATTAAACCGGCTGAGATACAATCTCCAGATGCGGTTCGAATGATTATAACACAATTAGGGCAAATGAAAGCGGGCAGAGACGCTTTAAATGATGTAATGAAGACACTGGATAAGGCTGGCGGAAGCACTACTTTTTAATCGACTTTGTCTTTTAATCGACTTTGTCTTTTAATCGACTTTGTCTTTTAATCGACTTTGTCTTTTAATCGACTTTGTCTTTTAATCGACTTTATAATTTATACAAAATAGTATAAATTATACAAATTATAATCAATTGACCATTTATTTGACCATTTATTTGACCATTTATTTGCGCCTTTTTGTATGTCTGCGCCTTTTAATTTTCAAATGCTTTTGGCTTCTTTTTCTGTATATTTTCTTCTTGTATCGCTTTGTGTATTTTTTCTGATGTTGCTGCTTGTTTTGCCTAGATTTTTGCCCACCTTTGACCATCCGCTTACCGTCGGCATCAAAAGTATTTGAAAACCAATTTTTTAGATTATCTAAAACAGTTGTGCTTTTTGTATGAACCTTAGCTAATTCATTCTGAACAGCTAGAGTTAATTTATTCTCTAAAATTGTTATTTTTGATAGAAGTCCTGCTATAAATGTATTTTTTTTGTCCTTTTCTTTAGCTATTGTGTTTTGGTCAACAGCTATTTGTTTTATTTTTGCTCTGACAGTCGCTAACGCTGCTTTTTTTTCCAATTTTGTTTGTATTAAATCATCTTCTTTGGATTTGGCAGCAACCTTAGCCTCTCCTTTAGCAGCCTTTCTAGCTGTAGCTGCGGCATCTATTTTTAAATTTATAGCTATTAATTCGTTTGTTAAACTCGTTACACTGACATTAGCCGCAATCAAATCAGCTTGTAATTTGGTTATTTCTGCGGTTACTTCGTCACATTCCTTCTTCTTTTTGGTCAATAATGATTGTTCTGTAGTTAGATCATTTTTCACAGTGTCTGAAAGGCTTACGACTTGAAGAACTGATTTTTTGGTACGGGATGATTGGTTTTCTCTATTTGACATTATATTTGTTAGTTTTGTTTTAGCTTCTAGAGTAAAACCATCATTTATTGCGGTAATACCCTCTTGTAATGTTTCATAATGATCTATAATAATTCTTTTGATTTCATCGGGTAAGCTTGAACCATCAATTATTGCAATATACATTTGTAGCTTTTCCTTAAACGCATCGCACGCAATATCATGAAGATCAAAAACTCTCGAATAAAAATCATAATTATCATACATATTAAATAATGCTTTAGTTATATCTTTAACATTATTAATTCCTCCACCCGTGATTTTACCTTCTTTGATTGTGCCATTGAATGCTTTTATTTGAATAAACAAGGGTTTTGGTATAGATACTGATATTGCTCGTTTTATTTGTTTATCAATATATTTTATATATTGTTCTGTCTGCTGTTTTGGTGTTAAATCATCAAAATTTTCATCAAAATATTCTAAACTATCTAATAACTGTTTTATTTCGCCTATTTTCTCTCTATATTTTTTTAATTCGGCTTTGTGATTCAATTTGTCTTGTAGAGGAGCCTTTTCGTCATAATCATCATTAGTTGGATATATTTCTTTCAACTTAAGCACAAATTGTGATAAATTTTGAAAATATGTCAAAATAGGATTATCAAGAGGAGCAACAGCAGCGCTAGGTGAACTTAAATCGACATCATCGTCAGGCAAAGCAGTATTTACTGCTGCTAGATTAATAATGCTAGTATTAGTCATTAGATATATCTCTTCAAAAGCCTCATCTAATATGCGAGTTTTCTTCTTAAGCAACTTATATGCGGCAAAATATTCTCCCACAGTTTCATGTAACAGTTCTAATATAGTTTTTATTACACTTAATAAATGTTTTCTATTAGATAATAATCCTCCATTTACATTATGAACATTAGCATCTGTATTTGTAATAGCATTAAATTTACTTTCTATTTTATTTGTAATATCAGGTTGATTTCCAAATGAAGGATGAGGTATCAGCAATTCACTCATTAGCGATATATCATAAAATGCTGACTGTGTTGCTGCTGGACGATCAGAAGTTAAAAAAAATATATTTTTACTTTTTGCATCTAAAATAAGGGTTTCTTCTAACCGTTTTTTCATTTCTTCATTAGATAATACTTGACCTTCGTCTCCAAATGATTTAATTGTCGCAATTATTGCTAGAGCGTAGTCGATACTTCTTGCTGTATCTTCATTTTTATATCGATAATTTGGATGGGCTCTTATATTTTCCATTTGTTTAATAATTCGTTGTTGAGATGTCCCTGCGTCTGAACCTACAATTCCGTTAGCACACATTATCATAGTATGGCATATATTTGAAACTGTAAAATCACCAATACGAGCTTCGAATGAAAAAGCTGGATTTGTAGTTGATGTAAATTTATAACCTATGATCGCTGGTTCATCTGTTTTAGGATGAGCTCCTAAAATTAAATGATAATTATCAATACCAGGATTAATAATCCAAAATGACAATAGTTCATTCATAACACTAATTGTTGTCTCGACAGACGCCATATTTAACTTTTTTAAAAAATTGCAAATCGTCGGGTCGTATGTAGTAGAACCTCCACCAGGAAGAGTAACTTTGAGAGCATCTACTGCTTCGTCAAATACATTAATAGACATCTTGCTTAAATCCGGAATAACTGGAATAACTGGAATAACTGGAATAATTATTGGATTACTATTAGGATATCCAATGTATAAATTACTGAATCCCTCAATAATATTAGGATGTCCTGACTCCTTTGGTTTAGGTAAAAAAATAGTTCCATAAACTGTTTTTTCAACCGATAAAGGATCTATTGATTTGGCCGGATCTTTAATCCAAATAGCACCATCAATTACTATTTTACCCGAGGGTGATAAACTAATTTTACCAGTTTCATTTTCGTTCCTTGCCGCCAATATATCAGTTACATAAGTTGGTGATAAAGTAAATTCCGCAGGACCATTTGTTTCAAATAATTCATCGATATCGTTTTCTCCTTTAAACATATTTTCATATGCCGCAAAATATTTCTTTTCCTGAAGAGCGATATTCATTACTTCCCCCATCCCCATATCTTGTTCATAAAGTTTTAAAGTTGTTTCATTTGTTTCTTTATCTTCGATTTTAATAATATGTAAATATAAATCGTGCGATGGTGGACTGTCTTTAATAGCTTTTACATTAATTTCTGCTACTATCCACCAGGCACCATAAGGATATTCCTTTATAATTTTGTCTCTTAACATTTCATACATTTCTTGATTGTTTTTAAGATCTCTCAAAATAAAATCAATTGTTGGATAGTAAAAAAAATCATCTACAAATTCCGGGCAATGTTTTGTTATATTATCTGACATCATATTTAAATATTTGTCTTCATCTACATTTGGTAGTTCGGCTTTTAATTGTAACAAAAAAACATCTTCATAATTACCACCATTTAAGTCGTCATCTGATATATCTCTTACAATTTTCGACAAAATATCAAATGCTAATAAATATATGTTTTCTGTGGATCCATCTGGTGGCCTTTTGGCAGCAAATATAGTTTGTCCGTCAAATATTGCTTTTCTGCCTCTTGGACTGTCTAAATCATGCTTTGCTTCTAACAAATATTTACACTTATGAGCAATTAGGCGTTTAAGTTTATTAAACTCGCAGTTTCCACCGACCTGACCGCCATTTTTTCCTTGGTTTCCTTGGTTTCCTTTTTTTCCTTTTTTTCCTTTTTTTTCTTTTGAGGCTCCTTTGTTTTCTTCTCCTTTTCTTTTTTCGCGTTCTCCTTGTACAGCTGCTTCTCCTTCTACAACTGCTGCTGCTTCTGCTGCTTGTACAGGTGGTGGTGCTGCTTGTACAACTGCTTCTTCTGTTGTTTTTGTTTTTTTTTCTTGAGTTCCAGTTCCAGTTCCAGTTCCAGTTCCAGTTCCAGTTCCAGTTCCAGGTTCAGTTCCAGTTTTTTTTTTGCCCAAAACTGTTGGCGCCACCAAATTCGCCAAATTTGCAGAATTAAGGTGAATATTTCGCAAATGTCTCTTTGGCTTATTGGGTTTCTTTTGCGATTTACGTGTATCCGACATGTCAGATTCAGTAAATCTCTCCTCCGAAGTCCTCGAAGTCCCAAAAGATTCATCTAAAGGGTTTCCTTCACCTGATTTTGGAACAACCAATATTCCTTGTATAGGTACTAACGGCTTACTTGCTAAGATTTCACTATTTATATCATTTATTTTTTTATCAACTATTGCGTTCTCTTTCGCATTCAAGCCTTTTACATTTTCCAACAACGAAATTATATTTACATTTATATCATTAGTATTTCGGCAAATTTGAGTTAATACATCAATTACTTGTTGTATTTCGAGACGAGGAACTTGTTCTTCAACTTGTTCTATTGCCACTTTTAATTGCTCACCTGATTTTTGTTTATATTTTTCTAATTTGGGCTGTAAAAAATAATAATCCCCAATAGCAAAAACACGCATATAGTTTTGTAAATTATCAGTAATTTCAGGCATACTCATTGAAAAAATGGTATATGTTTCATAAAATAGTTTATAATTTACTGGTACACCATTTTCAGATTCAATATCAATTTCATTTAATATATCTTTTGGATCAATTTTTTGTAAACCATATGTGTTGATATATATTGAAAGTAAATGATATAAAAATTGATATTTTTGTTCTCGAGTTGCCTTTTTAATGAATTCTTTCGCTACCTTTTTAATAGCCATTTCGTCATCAGGTGGTCCTTTAGCTCGTGAATATTTTTCATTTTCATCCTCTGGATTAATAGGACCAGTAGGGTCAGAATCAATAGGACCAGAATCAATAGGACCAGAATCAATAGGACCAATAGGGTCAGAATCTTCTCTAAATTTAATACAATAAGAATATAATTTATTTATAATAAGATCATTTACAAAAACCCAATAATGTTGTGTTTGATAGTGGAGATCGAGACGATATGTATCTTCTAGTGATTTCGCTGCTTTTTGTAGTTGTAGTTGTGGTTGTGGTTGTGGTGCTTCGTCTTGAGAATCTGATTGAAGAAATGATAGTGGCTGTTTAATTAAATTTAGTTTTAAAGGTCCTTCTAATAAAGGTGGCGGGTCAAATGATGCCATAATATTTAATATATTGAAATATGCCAATAAATGATACATAAAACCGTTATACATTAAATCGAAAGGGCTGTCTGATGGTAGATAGTGCTTTAAAATAAAATACAATTCGTTTTCATCATATATGCGATACTCTAAAATTCTATTTAAAAAATTTACTTCAAAATCATAAATATTAGCATCAGGTGGCACTTTAATCATACTCCTATATGTGTCATATTTATTTTCACCCTTAACATGTGCTGAAAAAATCATTAATTGTAGGATTAATAAAATGTGTTTGAAATCATTTTCAGATGATTCATTTTCATCCAATTTTAAAGGGGCTTCGTCAAATATTATAGAATCTAGTTCTAAGTTAAAAGATAATTCTTCTTCAGATTCAAAAGCTTTATCTGACGGCATAGCCTTTTCGTGTTCAGCCGGTATTAGATGTAACTTTGACAACACTGCGCGAATAGTTCCAACATAATCGTCGCAACTGGGTGCTAAACCCAATGATGTGATACAATTTATTAAAAAAACGAGTTTATCTCTCATTTCGTTTTCGTTTTCTGATAGCTGAATTGATTTTATAAAATCTTCTACTGTCTCATAGTGAAGTTGTAATCCACCTTCAGCCGGAGGAATCTTTATTTGTTCAATAAACGAATACAAAGGTTTATTCATTTGAACTGTAAGATTATCGGGCGGAAACTCTTGTTCAATAATATAATTTAAATATTCATTTGTAAGAGCAATAAGTTCTTTTTCATTTTTTTGGGTTTCATCCCTTTGTCTATCTTCAAATAAAGTTTTTACTGAAGCTTTTGATTTTTGCCGTTGTTCAAATTCACCTAACGCTGTGCTAATCGTTCCATAAGAATCGTCGCACTGGAATAAAGGGTTCCCTTTAACACTACATCTTGTTAAAAAATTTATGTCATCAGGATGACTGTTGATAAATGTAAATACGGTGTCATCATTGAGCTTTTTTTCACCTTTTTTTATTTGTGAAATAAAATTGTTTAACTCGAGTGACTTAACATATTCATCTCTATTAATAAGAATAATATAATCCAAATATTCTCTAGTCAATCGTTCATTTTTTTGAACCTCGTCTTCTGACTCCATTAATCTATAATATATTATAATAACCTATTATTTTTATTATAATATTATTCTTAATAATAAATTACTTAAATTACTTAAAACACTTAAATATTCTAAGCAAGTTTTATCGCCACCTCATTGTCTTTGTAATATCCCGTGTCGACTAAAGCCTGTGTGTAGTCCGCTCCACCCCAATTCGGGTCCATCGCGTTGTCACTATAAAGCATATTCGCTTCCGAACTTTTAATCGCGTCTAAAGGCGTTGTGCTTCCTACATAATAGGACGATTGGTCGTAACCCGGATATCCATTTTCATTATATGGACCATCATTGCGCGCAGCATCTACCAAGGGAGTAAATTTCATGGGCAAGGGAACCGGTGTGGTCGGCGGCAAGCCGCCCTGTAGCTCGGAGACACTGGGTCGCACTTTTAGCACACGGTTACCCTGAATATCGTAAGAATTCTGAACATAAAGCACGGGGCAACGAATGCCTGCTCCGCGCTGCCATTCCAAGAACTCGGTATATTCTTCTAAATTATTAAACATGATGGGATTGACTCCTGGGACTTCCGCTATTTCCGAATTGTATAAATAATATTTGGGGCCTTTTTGGATCAGAACATTTGGGCAGCGGAGTTCGCCGTCCATGGTTGTTAGTCCTTCAAGCATATAAGATTTATCGGTTTGAGAATATTGTGTATAAAAATATAATCCCGCTAAAAATATACTAACAAATATTGTAATCTTTAGTGAATTTGGCGACATATATACTACATTAGGATAATAAATCTACATTTCATAAGGGTACAAATGTTAGTCAAAATGTTAGTACAAATGTTAGTACAAATGTTAGACAAATGTTAGACAAATGTTAGTACAAATGTTAGTACAAATGTTAGACAAATGTTAGACAAATGTTAGACAAATGTTAGTCAAAAGATTTATTTATATACTTAATATACAAATGTATATATTAAGTATACCTAACAAGAAGCGTTTACATAAATCCAAAAAGGTAGATGACATGATAAAACAAAAAAAACATGTGTTTATTATGATTTATATGGAGGGGTGCGGGCCTTGTAATGCGGCAAGACCGGAATGGGCAAAAATGTCACATGCGTTAAAGGGCCAGTATTCGAACAACAAGGACATCGCAATTATTGATTTAAACAAGGATTTGCTGTCCCAAGTAAAAGGAGTTGGGTCCGTAGAAGGCTTCCCGACGATGAAATATATAACCGATCAGGGACATACGGTGGAGAGTTATGAAGACAGTGCGGTAAAAAATAAAGACAGATCATCAGATTCATTTATAAACTGGGTGGAATCAAAGGTATTAAAAGGCAAACTGGTTTCTTTATCTGGACCGGAACATGTGTATAAAAGGCTAACTCGAAAACAAGAGAAAAAGGAGAAAAAGGCGAGACCATTTCATAAAAGTAAAAAACATAGGAAACACAAACAAAAACAAAATAAGAGTCAAAAGATTAGGCGTTAACTAACAAAGTTGTCTTTAGAATATCCGATTATTGCGCAAGCAATGCGCTTCCCCGCGTGACCGGTCGTCAGGCTATCTGGGAACCCGCCTTCGCCGCAATCATCTGGATCCGAATGAATAATTAATCCGCGGCCCAATATGTTCGCCTTGGTTCCACGCAAACGAATAACATTGTCGTAAAAAGTATAACGAGCGCATCCTTTAGCATCCGTTTTTAGATTACCTAAATCGCCCACATGACGCTCTTTTTTTCCAGGGCAACCATGGGTTTTACCATGTGGGTTAAAATGCGCGCACATACTTTCGCATTTGTCAGTCAGGTCGCCCGACTCGTGGACATGGAACCCGTGATTAAAATTCTTCTTTAACCCGGACAGATAAACCTCGATTTGAACTAGACTGAAACCCGGTTCTTCAGTAAATTTCACGGTGCCTTTAACAGTAGGTCCGTTGAAAACGGCGATAGCGGTAATAGGTTTTAAGTTTGATTTGCTCATTGTATATTGTAATATTGTAATATTGTATGGTCGGATAATTATTGTGTAAATCAAACTTATAATTTGTCTTATATTTGTTAGTTCAATCGTTATAAATAAAGAATAAAATTGAATTAAATATTATACTTTTAAATAAAGTATAATATAATAATCCTTAAACAATGGAACATACCTTTAAGTTATTCGAATTCAATATTTACAATGATAAAAATACGGAACCATCATCGGATGGTTCTGATGACAATAATCCAGGACAACGCGTTAACAGAGACAAAGCCACCTTTGCGATTCAAATGTTCGGCATCAATGAACAAGGCCAAAAAGCATCCATTATAGTAGAAGAATACCAGCCTTTCTTCTATGTCAGAGTCCCAAATACATGGGGTCAAAAAATGAAGGTCGCATTTCAAGAGCATTTAAGAGCCAAAGTCGGGCCATATTATGAAAAATCTATTACAGAGTGTAAGCTTATCGAGCGAAAAAAGCTATATGAGTTTGATGCCGGCAAATTACACCGATTTATCCATATAAAATTCGCCAATGTGCCCGCTTACAATAAGGTGAAGAATTTCTGGTATCGTGATACCATGGAAAACGACGGGACAGGAACGATGATAAGAGAGAGACGCCTAATTAAAAACGGATATTTCTTCAAAGACTGTTTTATCGAGCTATATGAGGCAAGTATCCCACCTTTGCTGCGGTTCTTTCATTTGCGTGAGGTCAGTCCATCGGGTTGGATCGCATTGCCTTATAAAAAGACAAGAACAATCATAGGTGCCGAAAAAAGGACGAGTTGCGAACAAGAGTTCATAATCAATTACAAGAATGTTATTCCATTGAATGATAAGGAGACAAGTGTGCCTTATAAGATAATGAGTTTTGATATTGAGGCGAGCAGCAGTCACGGCGATTTCCCGGTCCCAGTCAAATCGTATAAGAAGTTGGCGACTAACATTGTGGATATCTTTTCTAAAGCCGTTTTCGCCGATTTAACTCCGGAAAAATGCCAAGATATACTGAGAGCAATCATCAAGACGGCGTTTGAACAAGACGGAACGACCACTGTCCCTAATGTGGACCGGGTTTATCCGAAAGTGGGGCTACTTGCGGGGGAGAGGGAAGTGAGGACCGAAGCATGGCTGAAAACGAAGGTCAGGGACCGTCAGGTAAATATCAGCGAAGAGCATCTAATCGAGAGCATGTTTGAAAACGCGAATAAGGCGCTACAGGTCGCCAAAGATGAAAAAGATGAAGAAGATGTAGCTAATTCGGATTCGGACTCAGAGCCAGTTGAAGAAGAGCCTACGAATTATTTCAAGGTCGGGTCCGGTTTCAAATCAGAGGGATATAAAAATAAGCAATCTACTATTGTGGATATAATGTGCGACAAGAAGTTCGACCGAGAGGGCAAAATTATAGAACTGATTGTGTCGTTAAGCAATAATTTCCCGCAACTAGAAGGCGACAAGGTGACCTTTATCGGTTCCACCTTTTCAAGATATGGGGAAAAAGAACCCTATTTGAATCACTGCGTCGTGCTCAATACATGCGATTCTTTAGAAAGCGTTGTTCCTAATTCGGCGATTGAAACCTATGCTTCTGAAGAAGAGGTTCTTTGCGCGTGGACTGAATTAGTTCAAAGAGAAAATCCGGATATTGTCATTGGCTACAACATATTTAGCTTTGATTATGAATTCATGTTTAGAAGAGCACAGGAGCTGAATTGCGTAGACGAATTTCTGAGGCTTTCCAGAAACAACGGCGAATTATGCGCAGCAGTTGATTACAAGACAGGGAAAACGGATATAGATAGAAGTAGCACTACATTCGCATCAGGGACATACGAATTATCTATTATTAAAATGAATGGGCGATTACAAGTGGACATGCTCAATTGGTTCCGACGCACGGAAAATCTGACATCCTATAAGCTGGACTATGTCGGCGGCCATTTTATCGGGGATTATGTCAAAGGGACAGAGCATTTAGCAGATGATTCAAGTCTAAAACTTACCACTCGATTCAAAACAAATAATATGACTGGCTTACAAGTTGGTAGCTTTATTCATTTCGAAGAAATCAATCATTCAAGCGATTATTACAAAGGCGGCGACAAATTTTGCGTCACCAAAATAAATAAAGAGGAAAAGTGGTTTGAAATCGAGGGACATGAGCGTCCGGAAGCTAAATCGGTGAAGTGGGGTCTAGCAAAAGACGATGTAACACCTAAAGATATTTTCAGAATGACTAATGAAGGACCTACCGCTCGCGCTGTTATCGCGAAATATTGTATACAGGATTGTAACCTGGTTCAGCACTTATTTGCTAAAGTGGATGTCATAACGGATCTAGTAGAAATGGCCAAGTTATGCAGCGTTCCGATGAGTTTCCTGATTTACAGAGGTCAGGGCATTAAACTGACCAGCTATGTGGCTAAAAAATGTAAGGAGAAAGGGGTTTTAATGCCGGTAATCGACAAAGGAGCATTAGACGATGGCTACGAAGGCGCGATTGTTTTGGAGCCCAAATGCGGTCTTTATCTGGATAGCCCGGTTCCAGTTGGCGATTTTGCGTCTCTATATCCGTCTTCCATGTTGTCGGAGAATTTGTGCCCTAGCAGCAAAGTGTGGACGAAAATATATGATTTAGCAAACAATTTGATTGCGGAAACGGGAACCAAGACGCAGTCAGACCAAAAGGCGGAGTCTGACCAAAAGGCAGAGCCTGACCAAAAGTTTGTTTACGATAACTTGCCCGGATACGAATATGTGGACATCACCTTTGACACTTATCGATATGTCAGAAAGAGCCCAAAAGCAAAAGCAGAAAAGATAAAGTCCGGCTACAAAGTGTGTCGATTTGCGCAACCATTTAAAACAAATGAGGTAGAAGAAAAAGCAATTATGCCTTCTATTTTACAAGAACTGTTAAAGGCCAGAAAAGACACTAGAAAACAAATCCCTCTTTGTCAGGACGATTTCATGAAAAATGTGCTAGATAAACGACAGCTCGCTTACAAAGTCACCGCAAACTCACTCTATGGTCAGCTTGGTGCGAAAACTAGCACCTTTTATGAGCCGGATATCGCGGCATCTACGACGGCTACTGGGCGCCTGTTGCTAACCTATGCGAAACGCGTTGTCGAAGAATGTTATGAAGATGTGAATTTGGACACCAAATATGGTCTGGTAAATACGAAAGCAGAGTATGTGTACGGCGACACGGACTCGGTATTCTTCAAGTTCAATCTCTTAAATAAAGAAACAGGCGAGCCAATTTTGGGGCCTAAAGCGCTCGAGTTGTCCATCGAAATTGCGCAATCCGCATGCCATACCGTCTCGAAATTTCTGAAGCAACCGCATGATTTCGAATACGAGAAGACATTTATGCCCTTTTGCTTATTATCAAAGAAGCGATATGTCGGCATAAAATATGAAACAGACCCGAACAAAGGAAAACGAAATGAAATGGGAATTGTTCTAAAGCGGCGAGATAATGCGCCAATTGTAAAGGATGTTTACGGCGGCGTTATTGACATTTTGATGAAAGAGTGTAATGTCCAAAAAGCAATTGAATATGTGAATCGCTGTTTACAAGAAATGGTGGACGGACAAGTCGCAATGGATAAATTAATCATCACAAAGTCTTTGCGTTCATTCTACAAAAATCCGCAGCAAATTGCTCACAAGGTGTTAGCAGACAGAATCGCGGCGAGAGAGCCGGGAAATAAACCGACCTCGGGGGACCGCATACCATTTGCTTATATCGTTCAACCCAACAAGAAGGCGCTGCAGGGTGAGAAAATAGAGACGCCGAGTTATATAAAAGAAAGAGGGCTACAACTCGATTATTCCTTTTATATTTCGAATCAAATCATGAAACCCTTACTTCAGTTGTTTGGTCTGGTATTGGAAGATATTTGGCGCATGCAAAATAAAAGCACCAAGATATCGAAGTTTAGACGAGAGATAGCGGTTCTGAGATTGGAACAAGATGATAATAAAAAGTTTGAAGACAAGTTGACAAAGATGAAAGATAAAGAGGTGAAGACGCTGATATTTGATAAGTATTTGAGAGAAACGAACAATGTGAAAGAAGGGAATCAGAGCGTAACTAAATTCTTTCAAAAAAAGTAGAAAAATAATGGAAAAATAAAAAGGAAAAGGAAAGAAAGAAATTTATTGTTAATTAATAGTATATTAACAATAATTGTATAATTGTATAATTGTATAAATATATACAGAATTACAAAATTATTTTTATTTAGATAACATTTCCTTGCTAGAAGTTGTCTTTGTAAAATATCCCAAAAGGTTGGTAATATGTTTATGAATTTGCTTGACTTGGTCGAAAATATATGCTTTGTTTGAACCATCGTCGTATGCGATATTATGCGCAACTTTATATTCCCCTTCTTCATCATCTTCTTCTGATTCATCGTCATCATCATCATCTTCTGATTCATCTTCATAATCTTCGTCATCATCGTCTTCTTCATCTTCTTCATCTTCGGATTCAACCGAACAAGACAAATTATTTAATTTATTAACAAGTTCATCGAGGTGGTCTTCTAGGGTCTCTTGTTGAGTTCCTTCTTGTTGAGTTCCTTCTTGTCCGAAGGAAGTCCCTTCTTGTCCGAAGATAGTTCCTTCTTGTCCTCCTTCTTGTCCGAAGGTCTTAATGTATAAATTATTAAATGTATCATACCCCTCATCCTGTAGCTTACACATAATCGCATTTATAGTTCTTTTGTGTAAAATCGCCATTTCAGGAACAGACAATTTAAGCAAGTCATGTTCTCTTTCTAATCGCAAACATTCATTAATAGTCCATTTATAACCATTGCGCCACGCATTGATGTCAATATTATTCTTTTCTTCGGTAGTAGTCATGATTATATTATAGTATAGTATATTGAAATATCTCTATATTGTTTTAAATATAATATTATTTTTAAGTTTGATTATTAATAGCCTGTATTATGGTGTCATAAAGTATCTGACTTTCCAAAGGTCTGGAAGTAGAATTAGAAGTAGAATTAGAAGTATAAGTAGGATTAAATAACCCGGTCAACAAACTTGTCAAGAATCTATTTTCGTTATTCGATACCGCATCGGTTGTAGGAGGCTCGTTTGCTAAAGAAGCGGCAGGAATATCATTGACGGCGGATGAACGAATATCGTGTCTACAAACCGGACACTTCACATTATTTTGAAACCATTGATTAAATTGGTCAGGGAAAAATATGTGAGCACAATGATTCAGTTGTCTAACCGTATCAGATGGTGTAAATGGTTCTAAAGAAATGGCGCATATTGTGCTATTTGGGGTTTGAATATCCTCGAACCGAATAAGCCTAGACGCGGTATCGATTTGCTCTTGAGTTGGTCTAACAGGAACAAAGGTGCTCAAAAAGGTAGTCAGAAAATCGGTAGAAGTATTATTATTATTATTATTATTATTATTATTATTGTCGCCCATAAAATCAGACATGTAGGTAGAACGCTCGATTGGATTCGAGTAATCGTAATAAACATGTCTTCTGGGAGCGGGTTGTGTATCGGAGCGATTGGTATACATATTTGAATTAGTATACATATTATTCATATTAGTATTTGAATTAGTATTTGAATTACCTACTAAAGTATTTATATTATTTCTAATATCATCCAGTGTGTTAAATAGTCTTGTAATATGCGTGTTAGTTTGATTATATTGGGCTGTATACATGGCGATGAGCCTCTGTCGTTCTTGTAACGACATATCTGACATTGTTATAAATATATTATAATAAATGTGTTTAAATATATTATTTTATATTAATTATAACAATGTCATATTTAAATTTCGATAAATATAATAATAAAGGATTATCAGGATTGGCGAATTTGGGCAACACCTGTTTTTTAAATTCATGTATGCAGGTTATTTCGCATACATATGAATTAAACCAATTTCTAGAATTAGAAACATATAAAAGGCGATTAAAGAATCAATATGATTCGGTTCTCCTTATAGAGTGGGATGAATTGCGAAAAGTGTTGTGGCAAGAGAATTGTGTCGTATCCCCCGTTAAATTTGTCAAAACTGTCCAGAAGCTAGCTAAAATAAAGGATAAAGATTTATTTACTGGTTATGAGCAGAATGATTTGCCGGAATTTCTAATATTTGTCATAGATTGTTTTCACAATGCGCTATCGAGAGAAGTGAATATGAATATTCAAGGCACGCCGGAAAACGACCGAGATAAAATCGCACTATTATGCTTTGAGAAAATAAAGCAAATGTATTCTAAGGATTATTCAGAAATATGGAATATATTTTACGGCATCCATGTGTCTCAGCTTGTATCGGTTGAAACCAGTGAGCTCATGAGTATGACACCGGAACCGTTTTTTATTATAAATTTGCCAATTCCGTTAAATAATAAAGCACCATCCTTGTTGGATTGCTTTGATTTATATGTGGAAGGCGAAATTTTGGATGGAGATAATAGTGTTTTGAACGAAACAACTGGTAAAAAAGAAGCGGCACAAAAAAACCTAACTTTCTGGAGTTTGCCGACAATATTGGTGATTGATATTAAGAGATATAGTGGGTCCAATCGGAAAAATCAAATATTGATTGATTTTCCTTTAACTGATTTAAATTTATCTAAATATGTGATTGGCTACAATAAAGAAACCTATATTTACGACCTTTACGGAGTGTGTAATCACGGCGGTTCTGTTCTAGGAGGACATTACACCTCCTATGTTAAAAACGCTAATGATAAATGGTATCATTATAATGATACCTCTGTCACTGAACAAATACTAACTCAGCAAATAATTTCACCCAGAGCGTATTGTTTTTTCTATAGAAAAAGAGCAATAAAATAAATATTTGATTTATATATATAATGACAGAAATAACCAAGACAACAGAAACTACAGAAATAACTGATACTGGTAGTGATACATCTAGTTCGAATTCTGTAAATACCGGTTTAGGAACTGTGGCGACAGATATGTATAGTTTTATAAATAGTTTATTATCTAATCCGAGCGTTATAATTATTTTAATAGTTGTTATATTAATTTATATAGTAATATTTGTGTATTTAGGAGAAAGTCAGGCTAGCAGCTCGACCGCATTTTCACCGTTAGCTAGTTCTAGTTCTACTTCTGGTTCGGATTCGTCGAAAACGATAAGTATAATGGTCGCCGCTATTTTTATTATTTTAGTTATAATTAACGGATTACAATACTTTTTCGGTGTAGATATAGTGGCGTCTCTTAAAAATATACTAACCGGAAATCCAGAGGTCGATATTACAGTAGATACTTCCGCTACAGACGCGGCAAAATCTGAAGTGCCAAAAATATTATTAAAGCCTCAGGTATTCAATATTCCGGAAAACACATATATTTACGCGGACGCAAAAGCACTGTGTAGCGCATATGATTCCAGATTGGCGACATACCAAGAAGTAGAAGAGTCTTACGATAAGGGTGGGGAATGGTGTAATTACGGATGGTCAGAAGGGCAAATGGCGTTATTTCCGACTCAACAAAAGACATTTGATGAACTACAGAAAATCGAAGGGCATGAAAATGATTGCGGTCGGCCGGGTGTAAATGGTGGTTATATGAAAAACCCAGCGCTGAAGTTTGGCGTGAATTGTTATGGATATAAGCCGAGAATGACGCCTGAAGAGGAGGATTTAATGGCTACTCAGCCGATATATCCTAAAACGGAAAAGGATATGGCGATGGAAAATCGTGTTAATTATTGGAAGGACAAGTTGACGGAAGTGCTTGTGTCGCCTTTTAATCATAATACTTGGAGTAAGTTGTAAACGAACTTGAAAAGTAAGTTGTAAACGAACTTGAAAAGTAAGTTGAAATATTAGAACTTGAAAAGTAAGTTGAAATATTAGAACTTGAAAAGTAAGTTGAAATATTAGAACTTGACTTAATGGTCATTTTCCAATTTTCTTTCCATTGTATATTGAATATTAAATATAATATTCAACAATATTTTAAATAAGATACACATCCAGAAGTATTTGAATATTTTGAATATTTTATTTTTTTTATAAATGTTATATGTCAGTGGTAACTTCTCGTCTGGATTGGTTTCAATCGCAATTCGACAAATAGGACACGATTTCGAGACATAAATCCATTTTAACAAACAATCGCTGTGAAATAGACCATCGCAGTGACAAGATTTATAATAAAAATAAGCAGGTATTAATATCTGTAATTTACAAATAGGATTGTTAGTTGCGGTAGTTTCTAAGCAAATAATACAGGTGTCTTCTTCTTCTTTATGTATTTTTGTATTGCGTTTGGTTTCATTGATTTTAGCATTATAAAGTCTAAGTCTAAGTCTAGTAAAATACATTTATAGTTATATTATAAATGTATTTTTAATTTGTTCCCTATTAATTGTTTTCCCAATTATTTTTGGTATTTTTTAGTTTTCTTATGTTTGTTAGTTGGCTTAACAGTCATGTCATTTTTAACAGTCATGTCATTTTTAACAGCATGTTTTTTAGTTTTTCTTTTCTTTTTATCATCATATTCAATCATTTGATATAAGCTATCAAAAATGGTGTCGGATAATTCTTTATGTTCTTTACTGTAGTTCATTTGTTGTTTATATTTTTTGTTTTTTGAATTGGGATTTTGTTGAGTAATATAATATAATCCAGCAGGAACCGCCATATTTTCAAAGTTGCTAGAAATTTTGTCATCTTTACCGCCCTGTTGAAATAAATTAAGCGTTTTCATAGGAGATATTCCATTTTGCAACATATGCGACTCGACATTATATCCGCCACTCATGATATCTCCGGCTGGATTTTTATAAAAAATTAAATCATTTTGTAATAATGTTGACATATATACTATTTTGATATAAATTATTTGTTATAAAATCGCTTTATTTCAGAAACATACTTAACTTCTCGTTTATTTTTAATGTATTCGACAATTTTATTAACTTGCTCTTCATTTTTAATAATTTCATGTAGACAATTTTCCATGTATTTAAATGTCAATACTTGGGTATCTTTTGATTTCACAAATTTAATTTTGCCATCACTAATTTGTACTATTGCGTTAGAAAGATTAGAATTATCGACATGATTGAAAATAGCATCATTTAATGTGTTTTTTTTGTCCCGAAGTTCCTTTATTTTGTCTGTCAGCTGTTTCATTTGATTGTCTATAGAAACCCATTGTTGAATATGTTGTTCAAAACTCATAATTAATATATATTTACAAAAAAAATAAATTGCTAAATATAAGCGTCTTTGTTTGAACAAAATTAATATATAATATCACATTGGGGTAATATAATATATTACAAATAAGTATTTAAAGAGATATCGCCATATTTATCGTCCGCGTCTAAACGATTTTTTATGCGACGGACCATGGCGTTGAGTATGGCGTTTTCCATACGCTTGCTGCATCCCCAATAGCGCTAAAGGCACCGCCGCTTGTTCCAATACAGCGCCCCAATAACCTCCCTTCTTTCCTCGACTTTGGCCTCTTGATTGACCCATTGATTGACCTCTTGATTGACCCATTGATTGACCCATTGATTGACCCATTGATTGACCCATTGATTGACCTCTCATACCTCGTTTTCCACCAGACATACATCGTTTTCCACCAGACATATGTCGTTTTCCACCAGACTTACATCGTTTTCCACCAGACATACCCTGCGCCTTATTTTGAACAATAACATTGCTTTGAGATGCGCCCAAATTTTGCCCAGGCTGAACAGTTAAAGAGTTCATTGTTTGATTCCACAAGTTACCTAAATTATTCATTTGAAATCCCCACGCACTGTCGGGATAGCCACCCTGAGCACCACCTCGCTGGCTTTTTCTAGACATACGGTTACGGTTCCGACTGCGATTATGACTTTTCGAACGACTTACCATTATATATAATTACAGCGAAAAAAATAAATTATTAATTAAAAAGGCTCAAATTCGAAATCTTATAAAGGATTAATAATTGTTTTATTTCGCAATAAGGTTATCAATATCACTAGAATAGCTAAAATCAAAATAAAAATTAAAAAGACCAAAAATATTATCAAATAAATATACGGATATATTTCATATAATATTAAATCGGTAACAGGTGAAAAAATATTCTTCACTTCATTTCTAACATCTTCGGTTTGTAATATGTCTAAACATTGTTTGATTAAAGAATTGGGATTTTTCATAAATATACTATGCCAACAAAATTATATGCTGATTATTTCGAACAATCGCGTGTTTTTTACATTTTATTTTTCTCTCATTTCAATAAATAATGAATGATATTATCGAACCTACCATAGATCACGATTTTTCTAAGCTTTATTTAGGACCTCCTAGCACAATAGCAGGAGGCGCATATTTTACACGAATAATGTATAATAACAACAAGCAACTATATATCCAAACACCTAAAAGCTTAACTAAGCAAGGATTTGTTAAAAGCGGCAAAAAAATTTATGTCGACCTCATGTTTGACAATAACGACACTGTTTTTATCAGCTGGATCGAAAATTTGGAAGCAAAGTGTCAAGAACTTATATTTAGTAAGGGCGATAACTGGTTTCAAACTAAATTGGACAAAGACGATATCGAGAGCACCTTTACATCTCCATTTAAAATTTATAAATCCGGCAAATTTTATTTATTAAGAGTCAATGTAAAGCCAAATATTAAGGTATTTAATGACAATACTAATATAATTAATTTAGACGACATTACGAATGATAAAACACTTATTTCCATCATCGAAATACAAGGGATTAAATTCACTTCCAGGAATTTTCAAATTGAGATTGAACTTAAGCAGTCTATGGTTGTTAGTCCAGACCCCTTTTTAGATGCTTGTTTTATTAAAAAACCTGATAAAAGACAGTCATCCATTGAAGATGATATTAAAGACATCGTATCTGAACCCTTATCCTTTAGTAATATCGATATCGATAAAAAAACAGAATTAAATACTGCGATGAATTCTAAAACCGTTAACAGTCCTAATATAAAGACAGGTTCTTCAGATCTAATTGCGGTGGATTTTGATTTTGATTTTGATTTAAATTCAAATTTAAATTCAAATTTAAATTCAAATTCAAAATCTAGCGATAACAATATCGTTTTAGATATAGAAGACTTATCCGATGTACCTATTACAGAAGACTCAAATATTCTGAAAGAGTTTGATTTGTCAACTAGTTTAGGGAATGATTTAGAAAGTTTTACTCTGAAAAAACCCAATCAAGTATATTATGACATATATAGAACCGCCAGAGAAAAGGCTAAAAATGCCAAAAAAGAAGCTATATTAGCATTTTTAGAAGCTAAAAATATTAAAAAAACCTACATGTTAGATGATATGGATGAAAGTGATGACGAAGCCGATGACTTGAATTTTAATGAAGCAGAAGAACTATAAATAGAAAGCCTCAAATCATTTAGTTATTTCATTTAGTTATTTCATTTAGGCATTAATTCTAATAAACTAACAATTAAATCAATTAAACTTATCAATTAAAACAATTAATTAATAATTTGAAAAATATTTTATTGCTAATTTTATATAATGACTGACTTCTTTTCTAAAATCGCAGACAGCTGTCCTAAATTCGCCAAAGATAACTGGGTTTTAATCGTATTGGCAATAATTGGCGGTTTGTATTTCATGAACTACCTTAACATGAAAGGCTCTTACGGTATGTATGGTTCCGATATGATGAGCGGTAATGATCAATCTGCTTACAAGAAGCAAGGCTCTAACAGCGGTGCTAATGGCGCTAGACCCTCCGAAGATATTGATGGTAACGGAAATGGCAGCTTTGCTCCCGTAAACGGAGCGCCTTCTAATGGCGGTATGCCCTCTTCCTGTAACAAACCCGCGCAAAATCCTGCCGATTTGTTGCCCAAGGATAACAACTCTCAATGGGCTCAACTCAATCCCGCCGGCAAGGGCGACCTCGCCAACATCAATTTGTTAAAGGCCGGTTACCACATCGGCATCGATACTGTCGGCCAAACGCTGCGCAATGCTAACTTACAGATCCGTTCTGAACCCCCGAATCCACAGGGATCGGTTGGGCCCTGGAATTTATCAACAATCGAAAGCGATTACATGAGAATTCCGCTGGAATTAGGTCAGGGTTCTCAATAAATATTTATAATTATGGTCACAACTATTTTAATTTATAAATTTAAACTAATTCTTTATCAAAATCTTTATATTCATCTTTTTTACACATATAAATATTTTGAACTTTCTTTTCTGAAACGATTTTATCAATATTGTTTGTTAGTTCTTGTAACCAATCGTATTTATCAAATAAAACATCTGGTTGTAGTAGCCGAACGATGCTAAATCCATTATCATTCGCACATTGTCTTTTATAAATATCACGAGATCTATTATATTCTGGTGTTTTCCATTTAGCAACCTGAATAAAGTGCATAGCGCCATCAAGTTCCACTATTATTTTTTCTTCTAATAAAACAAAATCAAATGGCAAGTGTTTTTTATTTTTACACCAATCAACTTTAAATTGACTTTTTATTGTTGGATAAATTTCTTTTAAAATATTATGTAATTTATTCTCTGTTTTATATTTACATTTTGGACACCAAGAACCGTCGGTAATATGGCATAGTTTGCTTTCAAATTCATTGCTACATTTATCACAATTAAACCAGTATTTTACAGCCGAACTTTTAAATACTTGATTTGGTAACAATGTATTTTTTTCGGACCAGAACTTTGCCTTTTCATTTGAAACAAATGTTTTATTTAAACATTTATTACATTGTTTATCATCACATAATTTTTTATTAGAACAATAAGAACACCAAGAATTATTTTGAGTTATATCAGATAAAATCGCCTCAAAGTTATGCTCACAATTACAATTAAACCAATATTTTTTATGAGATTTTTTAGCAATTTGTCTAGGTTTTAGTTCATTTTTATTGGACCAATATTTTGCTTTTTCATGTGAAGCAAATGATTTTTCAAAACATTGTTCACATTCTAGACTTTCACATAATTTTTTATTCGGGTTTACACAATATGGACACCAAGAATTTACTAAATTAATTTCCTTTAATACCTTTTCAAACACATGACCGCAATCGCAGTCAAACCAGCATTTTTTGTGTGAATTTAACGAATAATCCGCAGGCAATCCCGCGTTTTTCGGAGACCAATATTTAGCTCTACTATGCGACGCAAATGTTTTCTTTTCAGACATATTTGTTGTTGTCGTGTTGTTAGGTGAATATAATAATGAGCATTATTATATTTAATTCAATTTTATTAAGCATATATATTATATGTTTGACACAGATAGTCTAGTATTTTATTTTATTTTAGCAGTTATTCTAATCGTCTGCTTAAAAATTTATAGCGAATCAGACGCATATAATTTAAAATGTATTATATCTAATGTAGACGGTGAAACCTATTGTGTCCGCGATCGTTCCAAGTTGGAGCTAGCCGCGAACTTGTTAGCAGAAGTGACGCAAAAGTGTAAGGTTTTGGTGGTCCATATGGGGAAAACTTATCCAGAAAATGAAGATGTCATGCGCCTGATTCAGAAATTCAATCCGACCAAAATATCCGAAACCCTTCCTACTAGCGAATACACCGCATATAGTGAAAACAAGGGGGAAAAATTAGCATTCTGTTTAAATACCACGAAGCCGGGTGATAAACTAATCGACATCAATACGCTTACATTCGTCGCGTTACATGAATTAGCGCATATTATGACGAAGTCCGAGGGACATAAACAAATATTTTGGCAACATTTCAAGTTCTTATTGGAAGAAGCGAAAAAGATTGATATATATATTCCTGTCGATTACAAGAAAAATCCGGAACCATATTGTGGTATGAAAATAACAGATAATCCATTGTATGATTTGGCATAGAGTCAAATATTATTTCATGTTCTTATCTTTAAACCAAATAAACTTCAATATGTACTTTTTTAAAAGTATATATTGAAGTTTACAATACAATTCTTTTTTAAAAGTATAATATATATGTCCATATTTCCAATATTTAAAGTCAATAAACTAACAAACAAAGAGGAGACTGATATTATATATGTATTTTCGGGATCAAATCTAGAGGTAGATGAAAACCCTAACGAACTATTTGAAAGAGACCCCTCTAATAAAGCGTTTGCCAAAGTATTTGACAAAAACGAATTAGACAATATCAAGACAAACGATATTAAAGTAGAATTTGTAAAGCAGACAATTCATCTTGATGACAGCATTGGCATCATCAAGCTCAAAATATTCGAAGCTATACGACGCACCGCATCCATGAGCGAAATCTATTTATTTTGTTTAAAGAATGAAAAACTTAATCCGATAACAATGTATCAAAATTTGACGCAAAACGACCGCTTACCTTTAACCCATGTGCGCCTAGAACAAATCCTAAAAAACATTTACGATGAAGACGGTGAGCCAATTGACTTTGGCCTGCCCAAAAAAGATAAATACACTTTTGACGATATTTTGGGTTTAGATTTAACAGAACGAGACTATTTGGTTGCGAAAATTTTGGGGCAAAAATTCGTATTTAACAATGAATATCCGTTTATTGCGGATCCTTTTTATGTAACCGAATATGACGCTTTGTTAGAGCATTCGAGAAGAGAACTAACCTCTCTTAATAATAATTTGCTGCTTGAAACATCGAACATATTTAATAATACGATTTTTTTATGTCTTGCTTCTGATGTTTTTTCCGCGATTGATAAGATTGATTATACAAGTAAAATTTACTATCCATTTTTATATCAAGACAATATCGATACAATTGAAAAATTAGACGATAATCGTGATAAATTAATTGAAGCCACTGCGAATAAATTGACATCAGATGTAGAAAAGAGCTTTGAAAGCATAGATATGTTTTATGATGTTTTTCTGAATAAAATGCCTTCGAAAAAATTCTCCGAAAAAATAAAAAATACTGGTATTAAATTTATCAAGATTATTGTACATCCCGAATTCCAAGTTAAAATACCAATTGATGTTATATTTAAATTAATACATGCGACGCAAGAATTTCCATTAATTAAATTTAACCCGGAAACTCGTCAGGAAAATATTTATCGTTTATACACGAACCAAATGACATCGGATGGTAGAAAAATCCCGTTCTTGAACAAAGCAGTTATTTTTAAATTAGTGAAAAATATAGGAAAGAGTAAATCGGTTGCGGTTTATACTAACACTATGTTTGAGGGTGTCGAATATTATTTCGCATGCGAATTTGCGGATAACGGCTCTATTACGGTTTATCCTTTAACCGATTTCGAAAAATCTATTTCTTATGACAAGGGCTCTTATGAAAAGATTGACACCATATTGAGTCTAGTTATTAATCCATTAATCGAACAAATAAAACCATTTTTTGAACAAAGTGGTCTAGATATTCCTTTATTCGTGTCTATTAAATCGGTAAATGTAGAAATTAGAGACTTAACATATCAAACGGTGTATGCGATTTCTAAACCTATTGATATTACTAATTACATTGGTTGTGTCTCCAGTGTTTTTACGATTGAATCTGCTAATTTAAAACAGGGTGTCGAGATGCGTTTCAAGCGGGTTTCAAATTTTAACAAAAGAGACAGCCAAGAAGCATTTATCATTGAAAAAATAGATCAGGGATTAAAATTCGACGAAATTGTAGACGAGCTTGTTCAAAACTATCACGATGTTACGGATGAAATTGCGTCAGATTTAATTGCTAAAATACGCTCTGAACTGGAAGTAACGCGAGGGGCTAATCGAAGACGAACTTTAATGATAAAAATAAATCCTGGGTTTAAAACGCGTATCTCTTTGAATTCTATTGTTAGTGAGATTACCGTAACCGTTGATGGTATAAATGACATCGCCTATTTGAATACCATACCCGTATACATTGATACTTTAGTTCGAATCAGTCAAGATATAACTAGTAGCGATATTGAACCAGAATTAATTAATCGGCTATGTACTGGTAAGGAATTGGAAGATGTTGAGTTTGGGCAAATCACCTCTATATCGGAGCAAAGTATTAAGGATAATCAGCTACCTGATATTCAGGATGAAAGTCCTGTTTATTCCGTGGAACCGCAGAATCCAGAAGAAGCGGCGGATATGGATATATTGGATTTGTTAGGTTATAATGATTCCGAGTCGGAAAATTCGGAAGTAAAGGGTGGTCAGGGTTCTTCCGATGATTCGGGTAAGAGTGTATCTACAGAAGATTTGTCTTCCTCTACAGCTTCCTCTTCCTCTTCCTCTTCTTCTTCCTCTACAGCTTCTGATGAGCCTGTTCCTCCTCCTGTTTTAGCACCAATTGCTTCCGATGACTCAGGTAAGAGTGTATCTACAGAAGATTTGTCTTCCTCTACAGAAGATTTGTCTTCCTCTACAGAAGATTTGTCTTCCTCTACAGCTTCTGATGAGCCTGTTCCTCCTGTTTTAGCACCAATTGCTTCCGATGATTCGGGTAAGAGTGTATCTACAGAAGATTTGTCTTCCTCTACAGAAGATTTGTCTTCCTCTTCCTCTACATCTACAGATCCAAACAAAAATGAATTTGAACAAAAACCAATCGCAATTCCTTCGTCGAAGAAAGATACTTCTGTAAGCGAACCAGAATCAGAACCAGAATCAAAGTCTTCAGAAGAACCAGAATCAAAGTCTTCAGAAGAACCAGAATCAAAGTCTTCAGAAGAACCAGAATCAAAGTCCTCAGAAGAACCAGAAACAAAGGAAGCAGTTGTCGCCCCAAATCCTGTTGTCGAGATAGAAGTAAATATAAATAAACCACCCTCGCCAAAAGCAGATACGCCAAAATCAGAAGAAGTAATTGTTCCAAAATCAGATACACCAAAATCAGAAGAAGTAATTGAATTAAACCCAAAAGCAAAAAAGGCAAAGGCAAAAAAACCAGCAGAAAAAAAGATAGAAGCGGTTAAAAAAGAATTTGAAAATACGGTTCGAGATATTACCAATATGAAATTACGATACCCAAACCCATTTACCGCGCGAATAGAGAAAAACGCACCCCAACTCTTCGTCAGAGAAAAGAATGATAAAATCGATGTATATACGAGAATGTGTCCATTCAGTCTAAGTGACAGGCGACAACCAGTTATTTTAACAAAAGAGGAAAAACAGAATTTAATGGAAGACCATCCAGATCTAAACCAGGAATCAGATTTTATCGAATATAGCACCGATCCTACAGATAGTTCCAAGAAATTTTACTATACTTGTCCACGATTTTGGTGTATGCTCACAGACAAGATGGTTACAGAACAAGACATTTTGGAAGGCAAGTGTGGTCCAAAAGTGAAGCGTGTAGAAGACGCGATTATCCCAAGAAATGCCGACGCAATTAAAAATGATGGCAGATATGTATACCAATTTTACGACGACAATGAAAAAAAATACCCGGGATTTCACAAGAAAAAAACACCTTCTGGATTATGTATTCCTTGCTGCTACAATAAATGGTCGACCGAAGAAATGAAAAATCGCCGCGACCTTTGTCAGGGTAAATTTGTTTCGGGTGAAGCAGAATCGGTTTCAGGCGACGAGAAGGATTTTGAAGAACAGCTCAAAAGAGATGTTCAAAACGCGGAGAATTATGTAAAGGGTCCGGAAAAATATGGACCGCAGTTAGGAGAGCATCGCTGGGGTTTTTTACCCATCGCGGTTCAAAAATTTCTACATGAAATAAACGAAGATTGTCAAATCAGCAAAATGAATGCGAATCTGAAACCAAATCACACCTGTATATTAAGACACGGCGTCGAAGTCAATTCTAAACAATCTTTTATCGCGTGTATCGCGAGCGCCATGTTTTATGGACAGCAAGATTCGAAAACCAAACAATCTTTGATTACAAAATATATCCCCAATGCGAAACATGAAGTTCCTAGTATAGAGGAAATGAAAAGTAAGGTAATCATACCGGCCATCGATATAGATAAATTTGTTAAATATCAAAATGGTGATTTGATTACTAGTTTTGCTAATCTGGATTTAAAAGTAGACATAAATAAGGCCGAATATATAAATTCCAAATTATATAAGAAAGCAAAGGAATTAAAAGAGGAAACTTTGGAATCAGGCGAAGCCCATCCATCGGAATCAGGCGAAGCCCATCCATCGGAATCAGGTGAAGCCCTGTCTTTACAGTTTTTTACCAGAGTGGTTCAAGCATATGAAACCTTTTTAGAATTTTTAAGTGACCCGAAAATTTACATTGATTATACTTATCTGTGGGATTTAATCTGTACTCCTAATTCGGGATTATTTGAAACTGGTATAAATTTAATCATTCTAGAGATGCCTGAAGACGATGTAACTAACAATATTGAATTAGTTTGCCCTACCAATAGATATTCAACGCACATATATGACGCCAGAAAACGCAGTTTGATTCTAATAAAGCGAGAAAACTATTTTGAACCAATTTATGGTTATCATAATAATTTAGAACGAGGCGAGATTCAAATAACCAAGACATTTAGCGAATATGACCGCAAATTGCCGAAAACTCTGAAGGCGGTTTTTACGAAAATTATTAAGCCAACCTTAGGCGAGCGATGTAAGGCGCTTCCTAGCAACGGCGAATACGCTAAAAAATTTAAGCAACCTGAATTATTAGATACATTGATTACAGAATTAATACACAAGGAATATATTATTTTAAAGCAAGTTTTGAATTTTCAAGGCAAGGTTATTGGTATACTAACAAAATCACCGACACTTAAAGAAGGGTTTATACCATGTTATCCGTCATCACTGACACTATTAAAAAATTCCAAGAAATATGGCAAAAAAACATGCGATATAAATACCAAATGTGAAATTGATTTTGTTTATATGTCCGATAAAATATGGAAATCTTACGAAGAAACTCTCGAATTTTTAAAGGAATATTATCATGATGAGGATGACACTTTAAGGACCCCTTTAAGGACCCCCTTTAGGACCCCCTTCTATAGAGTGGTCAATAATGAACTAATCATTGGATTTCTAACTAACACCAATCAATTCATTAGAATCTATGACCCCATACCAGTTTCATCGGTCGACGACAGTATTAGAAAAATCACTAATGAGGATATGTTAGTTGCGGATATGGAAACGCTTACTACATTAAAGGTGGATACCAAGCGCACCGATTTTATTAAACGAATCCAATTAGAAACCAATTTTTACAATGTTTTCAGAAATACAATTCGTATTTTATTCAATGATTATTCTAATAGTGATAAAAGAAAAGCAATCCAAGGCGAATGTAACAAACGCTATATTATATATCGGCAGCAACTTAACAAAGTGGTAGAAATGTTACGCGATCTTGTCGGTTCTAGCATAATATTTTCCACTTCAGAAGACGGGTTTAACTATAAAAATATAAATGAAAACGATATACATAATTGTATCAAACTATCAAAAGATAAATGTTCTGCTAAGGACGATGATGAGGTTGGTAATGCTGGTATTTGTCAAATGACAGAAGATACATGTACCCTTGTTTTACCGAAAAACAATTTAATAACTGAAAACGACAATGAAGCGTTTTATTATAGTAGAATGGCAGATGAGTTAATTCGATACAACCGAATCAAATCATTCATATTTAAACCGCAAGCATATTTGTCGTTTGGCCAAATTAAATATAATTTACGAGATAATGAGATACTAATCCTACAAGATTTATTGACGCAGGATTTTTTCGAAAACTTAATTCCCGCGGATATAAATAAATTCGCAAAATACAACACATTCGATACCGCCAATCCAATCACCTCTCTAGCGTATAAAAAGGAATACGAATTGAATGAAGCGATTAATCCAAATTACGAAAGAGATTGTTTTCCGTCTGACCCGGCACCGATAAGGTCAGATGAATGGTCGCAGTGTTTCCCAAAGACATACAGGGAAATCGCATATGCGGGCAAGAGTAAATTTTGCGCCCTATATTTGATAATTGATTTAATAAAAGAATTTAAAGAGATTGTTTTAACGATAGAAGAAATAAAAGACGCGCTTATAGATGAATATAAATTATTAACAGACGACTATAAGGATGTTAAAAAAATAGCTACTATCATCAATATTTTAAGGGAAGAAGGGCAATTCGACGCAAATCAATTACAGGATAAAACGATGAATTTTGAACAAATGATTTTACATGAGGGATTTGGTGCGGTTAGTTTTGATATGTGGATTTTGTTAGTTAAGTATGAAATCCCTTCTATTTTTATTTCCAGCAAAGTAATTCCAGAAACCAGATTTAAGAATAAGGAATTCGTCTGTTATTTAGATGATAAACATGATGACCGTTTTGCGTTTATCGTTATACCTGCTATGTATAAAAGGCAAGAAATGAAGAATCCCGAATACAAGTTAATCGTCGATGAACAAAAACAGATAAAAATATCATTGAGAGCATTAAAACAAGGCGAGTGTTTACGAAATATCGACGAGGCTGTTAATAGGGTATATTCTGTTAAAAACTATATCGACGAAATTTTTGAAAAACGCAAAACAACGATACACCCTGCTAGAAAGGCGGATGCTGTAAATATTGAATTTGTAGAAGTTACAAATGACGCTGCTGAATCGCCTGTTATTCGGGAAAAAGAGAAAGAAAAAGAAAAAGAAAAAGAACCCAAAATAGTCAAACTTAAAAAGGGTAGAAAACTAAAATCTTCTTTTATTATTGAAGAAGATAAAGAAGATATGGCTGTCGCGGATATGGCTGTCGCGGATATAGCTGTCGCAGATACAGGCGAATTTGAAGAGGTCGATGTCCCAGTCAAAGTCAAAGTGATTAATGCCAAAGAAAAAACCAAAAAAACAAAAAATACAAAAAATACCAAGATTAAGGTAAATCCGCATGGGAAGACAAAAAAGAATAGACCTGCTCCTGAAAATATCGAATTTGTAGAAGAGTCAAATACCAGCCCACTAGAAGACAAATAATATTATAATCAATCTATAATCAATCTATAATCAATCTATAATTAATCTTCATAATCAGTGTTATATTCGTCATCCTCTTCCGTGATATTCAATTCGGTAGAATAAAATAATTCATCTATATTATATTGAGGTCGACGATTTGTTCTAGGGACACAAATCATTTTATCATATGCGGATTTGGTGTCACAAGTGATATTATAAAAATTAATATGGTCTGAATTAAACTTAATGCTAAATGGTTTCCTGTTTATCTTTCTTCTTCTTACTCCAACACAGAATTTTCTGCCAAATAATGTATTGTATTCATAAAATTTTCTAAATTTTATGTGTAATAGATTTTTATATAGCTGTATTTTTTCAGTGCCTTTGATGCTGTAATGAATTAAATAATAATAACATAGGTAAGGTCGAAATATATTAACTAACAAATCCCTTGGAAACTCGGCATGGATTAACAATTTGTTAGTATAATAGTTCATTGACAGCACATTTATAATCGCATTATATAATGTTTGATTTGGACTTGTATATACATATTTCCTAATAGAATACTCTCTTAGAAATGCTTCATTTTTAATATAAAAATGGTGTTTCACAAAACATTCCAGAAAAAATAAATGTATAATCAATGAAAATTTACAACACCCTTCCTTCATTTTAAAATATATGTTACATAGCGTAGCCGTATTGAACTTCTGATTGTTGTATGGGTTTTTTGGCGCCAACGGAGTCGCGAAAAAATTCGGCGCATTACATATAGCAGTTTCTATAATGTTAATCAAATCGTTTATGCTAAATAAATATCTCGATTTATTTTGTAATAAAACAAAGGTTGCCGGATGATTTATGTCCAATGGTAAAAGTGTTAGGTCATCGGTAACCACTAATGGCAACTTTTTATGTTTGTATATTAGCGCCAATTTTGTCAGCGCAATGTAAGCCCGCTGAGCTTGACAGAATATATCCAGGATTTTCTCTTTAAGTTCATTTGAAATAAATATATTATCCAAAATAGCATTTAAAGCCGACAACTTGGCATGAGCCGCCTTCAAATATGGGTTTAGTATTTTTGACCTGGTTTGGATATAATAAATGTCATATAATAGTAAATAAATATAAGCCGATATATTTAAATGAATCGGCTCATAATTGGCGATTGAAAATGCTTCAAATAGTTTATTTGGATATATAATTCGTTTGCTTTTTATACATTTTTGTAATAAATGAAAAAATGTTTTCATTTTGTTAGTTATAATAATAATAAAAGTTTAATATATTATTTTTGTTATTATTTAATTTACAATTTGCTTTATAATGGACTTTATAATTGACTTTATAATGGACTTTATAATGGACTTTATTGTTGCTTTATTATTGCTTTAAGCAAACGGGTCATAGTCGTTATCTTTACCCATCTCCTCCATTTTAATATTTGACACATTCGTTTCAATCTCTAGTTGTCTCTTGCTACAAATCTCTTCCTTTTCACTTAATCCCGCAAACAGAGTTTCGTCTATTATATCCTCTGTCGACTTGTATTCGTATTTATAGTTCTCTTCTAAATTTATCATCTCATTAAGGTCTAAAACCACTTGAAATGACGCGGTTCCATATAATCCCTCTTGACCGCACATCACATTCGCCGAAATGCCTCGCATCGTATCTAGTTCCGCATGTCTCGCCGCCTTTAAGAACATTTCAGGTGTCTCCTCAAACGAAGCCTTCGCAATAGGTCCAATATCATCATTATTAATCCCATGCCTAAATATCGAAACCATCTTGTAATTAAAGGTTATTCTGTCGCACAGTAATGTCATATGATGCGCATTCACATAAGCACCGTCAAACTCCAACACTTCTGCTAATTCGTTGTATATAGCAGACCTAGCAGCCTCCATTCCAAGCACATTAAAGATTTCAATAATATCATTGCTGTAAGTTCTATTGGGGTCGATATAGTCCAGACCTAGAACATCCAACATATTCGTTCCAATTGTATCCAAAACCCAAATATCCTTCTTGATATACGCTCCCGATTTTTCAACCAAATTATCTTTTATCTTTCGCAAAATGACCTTGTTTATATTTTTAACACCGCGAAGGACAATATTATTCAACAAGGTGTCTTGGAAATTCTTCAGAATATAAATCTGGTCCGATTGGTCTAGCGGATTAAGCTTCGCCTTCTTCTGACTCCTGCTCTTCGCATTATCGATTATGTTTTTCATTCGAATTCGAAACACTAATTTGTCCGCATTGTAATCCGAGTAGACGCATGAAATTTCTTCCTTGTAAACATTATTTAATGTGAAATTGACGTCGTCCATTGTTATATTTTTCTCCAACATCACTTCGGCGTCCATAATAATGCGGATGATCCACTTAGATTTCTCCGCGGAATCATCTACCACCGCGGTGTTCATACACTCGGCAACCATCGTCTCGAATTCTCTGAATTGCGACATTGTATTCTTATCTTCATCAATCATCGTATTCAAATCATCCGGGTCAAAACAGATTTCAATCGACTTTACGATTTCTTCCAATCTAGTATGCTCCAACATATATTGAACCGTGCTCGCCTTATCTCTGTCCGTTTCGTCTTCTGGCTTCAAGAATACCGTAAGCGATGGATTTTTAAGCGACGCGGATAGCGATAATATCTCTTCAATTCGTGGCACACCGCGCGTCACATTGGACTTAGAGGCGATTCCTGCAAAATGGAACGTATTGAGCGTGTTATGAACAATGACACCATAATCCGTCATGAATGTTTGATTTGCCGGAACCGTAAAATCATAAACATATTCTGAAGGATCTAAATTATATATTTCGATATTTACAATTTCATCCCAGATGACACCGGATGATGCCGCTTGTTTCAGAATTTGGAGTTCCTCAGTGATCAATTCGACATTTTCACTTGTTTCGAAGACTTCAATATATTTTTCTAAAGTGCGACGACCAATGCTGTCTTTATTTGCCCATTTTCCATAATTACGACTTTGACCAGGGAGTTTCAAAACCTTTCCGCACTTGGCTATAATTTCCCCTAGACCAGTGATTTTATCAATTTCATCTGATAAATTGAGCGCATCAGTGCGCTCACAATACTTTACCAAATTCATCAGCTTATCGGCGTGAACTAGACTGCCGATTTTGTCTTGATACAATCCAGAATACTTGGCTGAAATGGATAAGTTATATATCGGAGAACCGCGAACAAAGTTTTCTTTAATTGACGCAAATATATCAAAGTAGTTGAACAACAAGGCCATATCTTTAGACAATTGTTTGCTTCTGCTGCAAACGCGAATTTGATGATGCTTCTCGTCTGATTGGAAATTTCCATCTCCATCCATATAGGCTTGAATTAGTCCCGCTTTGAATTCCAATGGAGCCAAGAAAGCAAAGTCTGGAACAATCTTTACAAAGGAACCTGTTCCACAAGTTGATAGTAAGAATTCCGCAAGCAATTTGCAATTAAAAGTAGTTTGAGTAGATGGACCATATTCTCCCTGTCGTTTATTTACATTACAAGTTTTATCAAATCTCGCGGCGAATTTCTTAGTATTCTCGATAAAGTGGTCTGAAACATTTGTTATACATGTGTTATACTTTGTAACATTTCCTTCTGCCAAATATGCACCAACAAACCATCCAAATAAATAATCCAACTTGTAATCCTGACTGCCAATTGTTACAAATTCATTTACAAAGTCATTATCAATGTGTTTCGCAACTGGAATTCGCATGCCTTCTACTAAATCAGCACCAGTAATAGGAACAACTGTTTGATTTTTTCTGATGAGATGTGAATGACTTGTGGTTGTATGAACGACTCTTCCGGTTTTAGTTACAACCTTCATCATATTGCCATTCACTGGATGTCTACTCACATGCGATATCTTGTTCCAATGTGTTTTCTCTTGGCCGTCTACTCCAATGATATAATACTCGTCTTCTAAAGCATCCAATAATGTCTCGACACTGTCTACATGTCCAGTGTTAAAAGTGTAATCTGGATTTGCTTCAATGAGACCATCGCATAATTCTCCAATTGGCCCCGAGACCATAGAAATCATTTTTGTATTTTTATTTATTTTCGCACACCTAATACGCTCACAATATCTTTGGCACATTTGCGTGGTCGGCTCGCCAATGCTCTGCGCCGCAATCATCCCGACCATCTCACCAGGTGCCACAATGGAGCGCTTATAATCGAGCACAATCGTCTGTAACAATATGTCAAGTGCTTTCTTGTTGAAACGCTTATTTAGCAGCAAATCTTTAGGCGACAAATAGTAGAAATACATGACTCTAAATAACTCGGTTGGCTGAGCATATCGGATTTTCAAAAGGCTGTCGAATGTGTCTTCAATTAATTCGAAAGCCTCCAGCATGGTGATATCCACTAGAGAATTGGGATTGACATTTTGTTGTCCCATTATATTTTGAATGATGTGCATAAACGCGACAGGGAGGTGGACAACTTTGTCTGACTTGAAGTTAAATATATTTTTAATTATCTTGCCTCGATTCTCTATCATGTAGTCCGTATATTTCTTACACTTTTCGTTGATTTGTTCTTCTTGTTTCTTCTGTCTTGTTAGCGCACTCTTTACAAACATTCCCGATAACGCCTTTGATTTGCCCTTGTCGTCTTCAGGCACATTGAAATGCGCATAAATATCTTGAATCGTCATATCCACAATTGGGATTTCTTGATTTTCCACCTTGATTGTGTCGATACCATCATCGCCGTAAGAGAACTGAACTACCTTGCCTTTACTGCTTCGCACTGTCATGTCGTAATTGACCATCAAATCTTCCATACCCTTAATCAATCTGCGCTGAATATATCCGGTTGTGCTAGTATCGCGAACCTGTAGACCATTCGCTAGTCCAAAGTTTAGCGTGGAAGGAATCGTTAAATCATACACTTTGGGATATTTCTCCACTCCAACAATGTTGATTTCTACGATTTTGTCTAGCACAATGTCATTATAAGTCTCAAAGTTGCGATGATTTGTATTCCATTTGATACCAGACATTTTCTTCATTTTCTTGTCATCAATCAGCGAAATAGTCTCCGCAAATTTTTGACCCCATTGTGCTCTAATAGATAATCTATATGTCGGTTTAATATTTTTGGTTCCTAGATTATTTGACTTTAATTGTGTTTTAAATACCTTTCCAAATATTCCAAATCGAGAGCACAACATGGCGATTCCTTCAATCAAACGCGAAGACGCGGAACCAACATCTACCGAATTATTACTAATTGTTCCATCGCCGGAATAATATCCATTTAAGAGCCCTTTGACAAAAGTTCTGGGAGCGATAAATGCTTCTGTTGGAACATATTTGTTAGCCGCGCCGCTTCCAACCAGCTTTGTTATAAATGTCGACAATATAGAAGAGTTGCCTCTAATTGTTCTAGTGGTTCCTCCGATTTTATTAATTCGAGTTTGTTCCGTGCTACAAATGCCGTTTTTATCAAACCAATTTTTCATGAAAGCAATAATATTGTCATCCAAATTAGTAATCGTAACCGTATTTTTGTAAGCATTTCCTTCCGCCAAGAAGAGACCGATAAAGATGCCATTTTCTTCATTCAATTCAAATTGATCCGAAATGTAAGTTTCCTTTCTAGCGGCATGATAAGGATAAATGAAACCGGATTTGATATTATCCGTCTTGCTTCTTATCAGTGTTCTTTGAAGAGATGCCTTTTTACTATATGGCAATACAAAGTTTAGTCCATTGTTTTCATCCCACCATCCAGCAGGAATTTTAACCCTATCTTCCATCTTGTGCTCCATCATTTGAATTGCGGTATTAAACTCTGTCCCGAATACATATTTTGTTTTCGACAAATATACAGACATGTCAATGCTTTCTTTTATTATTGGTGGCTCGCACAATTCCGCCGTAACAGGAACACAATCTCCTACTATTATTTCCGGCGTAAGCGTTTCGACCAATTTCTTGGTTTCTGGATTCCAAATCAATAATGATTTGCTTTCAGTAACAATCACTGTTCGTCCACCAATTGTCTTGATTTCATACAATTCCGTTCCTGGGTCGTGTCTTGTGACAGCGGTTACTTCACCCCAAGTAACAATTCCATTCTCATCTGTTGTAGGAATGTAAATATTAGCAGTGTTTAGCAGTTCCATTCGTCTTTCCGTAAAATGTTGAATGTCTTCTGGAGTTGCGCAATTATCTAGTTGATTGTCAATCCACTTACCAATTTCCACATATTTTGGCTCTCCATTTTCAATAATGACAATTGGTGTATTGCTGACAACCGATTTAACCGCAGTATCAATCAGACCAATACGACCGCCCATCGCATGGAAGAAGACCTCTTGTGGTGATAATCCATTAATATACGAGCTCTCTACGAATCCACGCGCAACAGGACTGTCGTCATACTTGGTGTAATGCGGCAGCGTCCGGTGTTCGAATCCGTAAGGAATGCGCTTTCCATCCACATTCTGTTGCCCCAAGCACGCCGTCATCTGCTGAATATTGATTTCTGTGCCCTTTGAACCCGCATTGAACATGATAACAAATCGATTGTCCTTGCTTAGATTTTTAAGCGCTTCTCGGCCGGCCTCTGACTGCGCTTTTCCGAGAAGATTGTTGATTTTGGTCTCGAATTCTTCTTCATTTGTTTTACCCGAACTGTTCTCAAAGACGCCAACTTGGACTTGGTCAATAAGTTTTTTCACATCCGCCTTTTTGTCTGTGATAATACTGATGATTTTAGCATTGGTGCTTGCGCTAGTAATTAAGTCGCTAATTCCGACACTGAACGAGCTCTGCTTCATGTATTCAGTCACAATGTTTTGTAAATCATCGATAAATTTGGCGGATGCCATGTTGCCAAACGAATTACAAACACGATGAATAAGACCCTTGGTGCCTGAGCCTAGAATACCCTTGTCCATCTGGCCTCTCAAATAGCGACCGTCTTTGATCTCGATAACATTGTTTGACTCTCCGATATTCTCCTTTTCTCCATCGAATTGTTTGTTCTTCACTTTGATGGAGAGTGGTGGCAAAATCTGCGATAATACTTCAAAATTGCTGACTCTATCGTTTGACGATTTTCCTCCTGTTAACGCAATTGGGTTCACTCTGTCAAACATCATCAACAAATTCATTGCTTCCTTGTGACTAAAATTTATGTTCTCTCTTGTAAATCTATATGATCCCAACATGGAATCCTGATAGATGCCGATAATCGGCGCATTGTTTCCTGGGCTAATAATCTGGTATGGCACTGCGGCCAAATTTCTTAACTCTGACTCAGCTTCTGGATCCTGAGCCATGTGCAAATTCATTTCATCGCCATCAAACGGTGGCTCCCTAAGGTTTCCCAAAGGGCCGGAATACACCTTGAGCTTCATCTGGATGGTTAATCCGTCATTTGAAACCCGTCGTCATCTACTCTCTGAACCTTCCCCATACTCTTACCATAGCGAGGTTAGGGGCTTGGCTGCTGATTATCCAATCCTTCACTTTTTTACCATCGGGTTCGGCTATTAACCGAGATCCTCGCGCACTTTTCAGTGTGTGAGTGGTAGTGAAGGCTCTAAGGAACTTCCAGTCAATTTGGCGACGTTGCTATTAACAATACTCTTTTCTTTTAATAATTTTAAAAATATAAATGCTCTTTGTTTTGTTTCATTTAAATCACACACATTAGATTTAAACTCTATAACTTTTTTATTAATTCTTAGATACCATCCGATTTGTTGATTATATTTTGTTCTTGGAGTAATATATTTATAAAAGTTGTTTTCATCATCATCAAATATAAATGTTTCAAATTTCTTTAAATGTTTTTCGAGATGAAACATTATATTTCTATCTGATATTTTTTTAATCATTTCATTTGATGGTGATAAAGAATTACAACTTGTATTTATATTATATCCATTTGGAACAAGTGATTTGTGGTTTTGTATTTCATCAGTTTCTATTTGATTTGAATCTTCCAATTTGCAGTAATGAAGGGTTTTAACATTAAAATTATCAGCACCATGCGTTCTTATAGCATTGTTTAAGGCATTACAATGATATTTTTGCTTTGGCGTTGCTTCTTTTATATGTTCTTTAAATCTTCCTTCTGCTCCTTTTGGATAATACAGACTATTACTTTTTCTGTGAGAAACTGCTTGACCAATATACACTTTTTGGTTTATAACATTGGTTATTTTATATATTTCAACCCATCGGAGATTTTCATCTTTAATTGTTTTATTTTTTAATTCTAAATTAAATTCCATTTTATAGTATAAGAGCATATATTTTTATATTATTTATTTTAAGAGTAATATTAATAACTAGGGAGTTGCACGCTTTTAACGCTCCCTGTTGCTGACGTTGATGTGTGAGCTTAATTCGTCACAAAAATTTCATCAGCATTGTATGGTTTTGTCGTACCTATAATCCTTACCATTTCTGGTAAGGCCGGAATACACCTTAAGCATTATCAGGTTGATTAGACCATCATTTAATACCCATAACCGTCTACTCTCTGAACCTTCCCCATGCTCTATCATAACGAGTTTAGGGGCTTGGCTGCTGATTATCCAATCCTTCACATTTTTACCATCGGGTTCGTCAATTAAACGAGATCCTCAAAAACATTTCTGCTAATGAGTGGTAGTGAAGGCTCTAAGGAACTTCCAGCAATTTGGTCATGTTGCCATCGCATCTTTTTTCTGTTTACTTAGGAAAGATGGAAGACTAGGAGGTTGCACGCTTTTAACGCCTCCTGTTGCCGACACAAAATCTATCGGCTACATTCATTCTAAAGGTATCGCCTTTTTTCATAATTTTAGCGATGTGGCACATCATCGACATTCTGTGTAGCGTCGGTTGTCGATTGAATAAGATTGCGTCACCGTCCATCATGTGGCGATGAACAATGTTTCCATCTTCCAAGACAATTGAGTTTCTATCTTTGTATCGCAAGGTGATTGATTTGACACCAGGTATTTCCAGAATTTTCGCACCAGGCCAAACATCTGGACCATTTTGAACCAATTTTGTCAGGAACGCCTTGTTCACTCGGTTCACTACGACAGGCTTGGTAATGTTTTTCGCGATTTTCATGGGAATACCGAGTTCTCTAATGGAAATGTTTGGATCCGCGGTAATGACCGAACGAGCACTAAAGTCGACGCGCTTTGCCATCAAATTGCCTCTCATGCGACCACCCTTTCCATTCAATCGGTCCTTGATTGACTTGAGTGGTCGACCAGAACGCTGCGCTACCGGATTCGCGCCAGGCAATTTATTATCGATTTGACTTGCGACATGATACTGAAGCACTGTTGCCCAATCATTAATAACCGATTCTGGCGCATTGTTTTGAATTTTCTCTTGGAGTGTCTTGTTTGTCTTGATAATATTTACTAGGATGTGACTTAAATCGTCTTCTGACCTTTGCTGCGCATCGTGCTTCACAGATGGTCTAACTGCTGGAGGCGGAACGGCTAATACTTGACAAACCATCCAATCGGGGCGAGACCAGAGGGGGCTGAAACCCATAAAGGTCACATCTTCATCCGAAATGCGCTTAAATATTTTCAAAACCAGTTCAGGAGTCAGAGGGATGATAATATTGTCTTCTTCGCCTTCTTCGCTAGTATTTGGCCACTCAGCATATAGCGACGCCATGCCTTCTTTTTTGTATCTTTTTGGCTGTAAGCAACCGCATCCATCTTCAGTATCTTCACCGCAGCGCTTTACATTTTTTACTAGGTCGACGACATATTTCCAGCGCGCTTGCGCCGCCATACCTAATGCTTGTTTGAATTTTTCTTTTGAAATAAGTAGTCTGCTACATTTAAAACAGACACACTTTAAAATCTTTTGTATTGTTGATAAATATTGAATAAAGAATACCGGTTTGGCTAATTCGATGTGACCAAAATATCCGGGAGTTTTCATGTAGTCGAGACCATCTGTGGGGCAGATGAGACCTGGCTCTAAAACGCCCATTCTTGGATCGAATAGACCATTGATGACCGGTTTATTATTTATATATGTATCACGACTAGTAATTTCTGCGACCGAACCCTTGCGGATTTCTTCGGGAGACAATATACTAAATTGGATACCAATAATTTTCGAGCTAATTGTATTTTCCATATTTCCAGCGTTCTTAGACATGTTTCTTATATTAATAAGATAATAATATTTATATTGTTTTTATTTCAATTTTTTAATAAATTGTTTTATCTAATATTAATTGTTTTATCTAATTCTTTTTTGTAAATTGTAAATTGTTTTATCTAATATTAATTTTGTAAATTGTTTTTAGACCCTTTATTACAAAATATATATATTATTTCCCTATTTAGGTTACATTTAGAATAATATTATTAAATATTACTTAAAAATATAACTTCATACTAAGTAAATACAATGTCAAGAGATATTCAAACTAAAAAAGGAAAATCCGCATATTTGGCTCCTTCAAAGAAGAAGGAAGAGGCTGCTAGACTAAGAAAGAAACAGGTCGAATCGTCTGACAGTGATAGCGGCAGCAATAACGATAGAGGAAGCGACAGTGATAACGATAGTGAAAGTGGCAGCGATAACGATAGAGGAAGAGATAGCAATAGCGGTTCGTCGCAGTCGGAGAATGAGGAGGAAGAAGAAATAAACATGCAAGAATATCGAGAGTTTTTAGCAAAAACATTTCCTTCTAAGCATCTTGATAAAAAGGTAAAGGCTGGAAAGGAGTTGAAGGATGTCTTAAAAAAGGATTTGAATAAGAAGGACTTGAATAAAAAAGATTTGGATAAGAAAGACTTGAATAAAAAGGTGATAAAAAAGAAAAGAATTATTGAAGAGGATGACGATGACGACTCGGATGAAGACTATATTCCTAAAAAATCTACCAAAAAGGGAAAGGTTGTACCTGCCAAATCAAAGAAGATTTCAGAATCAGAATCGGAATCAGAATCGGAAGATTTAGAAAAGGAATCGAAGGTTAAGAGCAAAACAAGTAAATTTAACATTATTTTTACTATTGGGTCGGGCAACAAAGAATTTGATGATTCAGAATTTGATGAATCAGAAGATTGGGCGACATGTAGTGACGAGGATGAAGAAACTGAGAATGAAGATGATCCTGTCAGCACTGATGAATCTGATGATGAGGAAGAGGAAGAGGAAGAGGAAGAGGAAGTAAAACCTATTACAAGGAAGAAGGTTACAAAAAAGGAAACATCAGACATAAACTCTCCAGACATAAATTCAGCCATAAATTCAGACAAAGAAAACATAATAACTATTTTAAAAGGCCTCCAATCCAAATCAACTGATACCGCGCTTATTGACGAATGTATCAAAGTCTGTGAGGAAAAAATCAAGCTCTCCAGATTAAAACAAGAAAAGAAAATTAAAAAGGAAAAGGCTCGCAATGAGCGCATCTTTAAGCGCATTTTGCGTGATAAAAACACCATGAATGATTTCGACTTCTTTGAAAAGCTCGAACAATTTCAGCAGAAAAAAATCATTAAGGAGCTAAAAGAGATCAATAAAATCACCCGAGTGGAGAAGCCATATCGTCTCACTCTTTTAGAAGCGGAAATTCCACTTATATTCAAGTCCGCTGCGCTAAAGAAGATTAGCACTTTGCGTCACATGGAGCCCGGTAGCGGCGAATTCTACAAAATCAAAAACTGGGTCGACACTTTTATGCGCATTCCATTTGGCAAATACGAACATCTTCCTATTTCGATCGACGATGGTGTCGAAAAATGCCACGAATTCATGGCAAGCGCTCAGAAAACGCTAGATGAAGCGGTTTATGGGTTGAATGACGCGAAGATGCAAATCATGCAGCTACTCGGCCAACTTATCACCAATCCAAAAGCAATTGGCACTGCGGTTGCGATACATGGGCCACCAGGTTCGGGTAAAACTTCGCTTGTGAGAGAAGGTATCAGCAAAATTCTCAATCGACCATTCGCGTTTATTGCTTTAGGAGGCGCGACGGATAGCAGTTTTCTAGAAGGGCATGGATACACCTATGAAGGCTCAATGTGGGGCAAAATTGTTCAGATCCTAATTGACAGCAAGTGTATGAATCCGGTGATTTATTTCGATGAGCTCGATAAAATTAGTGAGACGCCCAAAGGAGAAGAGATTGCTGGTATTTTGACGCATTTAACGGATACCTCACAGAATTCGCAATTTCATGACAAGTATTTCGCCGAAATCGACTTTGATTTAAGCAAGTGTTTGTTTATATTTAGCTACAATGATGAAAGCAAGGTGAATCCTATTTTGAAGGACCGAATGTATCGCATTCAGACGAAGGGTTACAATCAGAAGCAGAAGACCATCATTGCGAATAACTATTTGCTGCCAAAAATTCGCGAACAAGTGCGTTTCAAAGTAGACGACATTATTATTCCGGATGAGACAGAGCATTATATTATCGACAACTTCTGTAATAAGGAAGACGGTGTTCGAAATTTGAAACGGTGTTTAGAGATAATTTATACTAAGTTGAATTTGTATCGTTTGATGCGACCGGGGTCTAATTTGTTTGAGGAGGATATGGCGCTAAAAGTGGAGTTCCCTTTTAAAGTGACAAAGGATATTGTGGATAAGTTGATTAAGACTAACAATTCGGGAAATAGCGCGCTACATAGCCTGTATGTTTAGTTTCCACCTTTAAGAAAGCTGGAGGGAAATATGAATAAATTAACTACATTAAAGTGATTTTAAGTGATGATAATTATTATATCCTCTATTTATATCTATGCCTGTTAGAACTAGTGCGAATTTTTATCGAAGAGGGGTTCCAAATAATTTCACCTATTTCGGCCAAATAGCGTCAGGAAATTACACAGTTGGTCAGCCAACCGCGTTTCAGGTTAATGCTAATTTCTTTCAGTCGCAGTTTAACGCGATTATTTTACAAAGGTGAAACTAACAATAAAATATTTTAAAAGGTATATTTTAAAATACTTTCTAATAGTATAATGCCCAAGTTGAGTAATGGTAAGATAACTTCCAGTGTGCTTTTCTATAATCGAGGGGTTGAACCTAGTCAAAAATTATTCGCATGGTATGCCGGGCAAAATTTCTCCGTTATTAAGCAGATTACCAAGTTCAATAACTTAAATGGTATTCGAAATTAACGAGTTCGTCTTCTTTTAGATTTTCTGTGTTTTGTTTGTCTTTTGCGTTTTCTAAATTTGCGTTTTCTTGTTGTTTGTCTTTTGCGTTTTCTAGAACCGCCTGCGTCTGGTCCTGCGTATGTCCTTGTTTTTTTTCCTGGTACTTCTGCTGTTTCTGTTATTCTATCTATTGGTGCTTTTCCTGTTACTGCTTCTACGGCTTTTCCTTTTCCTTTTGCTGCTTTTACTGGTGCTGCTACTGCTGGTGCTGCTGTTACTTTTGCTGCTGTTACAGCTTTTGATGTTGCTGTTTCTGCTGCTTTTTCTCCTGTTTCTGCTTCAGGCATCGCATTTTTTCCTCTACTATCTATATACTTACTTATATTAGCTTGAGATATATTAGATGTTCCTACTTTATCTTTATTTATTTTATATGTAAACTCACGATCTCGTACACTGTTTATTCCATCATAAATACCACCAATAATTTGTTCCAACTTACCCCTAATATCTATTATTCCTTCAAATAAACCCTCATATGCTGGTAAATATGTGTTGATAAACACGGCTCTAGACATATGTAGTGCATCCAGTCTAACTGTAGTCGCAGAAGCTGCTTCCGAACCAGCTCCAGCGTTGGCTGCTGGTATCCGTAATCCACCAGAAATATAAGTAATATTGTTTTCTTCTGCGAATTTTCTTAAATAAGCTTCTACATAATTTGATTTGTCATAATCATCAACTCCTTCCTGCTCAGTAGGTTTATCACCAGCAGTACGAAAACTGCTTATTGTAATTCCAGAATTTGAGGCATGTATTTCCAGCATTACTTCTGATAATTGTTTTGGAACAAATCCCATTTCTATAATTTCAATATAATCGCTAACAAAATTTTGAGTATACTTTAAAATCAATATGGCCTCTATAATTGCTTTTTTTTCTAGAAATGATATAGGATTATTTAGTATATTTAAAATAGCATCTTTTTCTAGTGTTTTATTATTATTTTTAGGCCCGCTTCCAGCATAAATGATTATTTTATAGGGGTTTCCGCTACTTATTGCTGTATCAATCATGACAAACATCAATGTAATATGTCCTGGATGTAGTGGATTAAATCGTCCAACGGTAAAATAAATATCTAAAAATTTATCTACTTCTGGGTTTATCTGTGCTTGTGCTTGTGCTTGTGCTGTAAGATTTGCTAAAATTCCAGATAAATTTGCTTCGAAGCTAGCCCAAAGGGCAGCTGCCTCATCTGGATCCTGATATCCAGGAGGCATATTACCGACATACTGGTCTAACGAGGATGATCGTGGGACTCCTTGGTATGGTGCTATATATACCTGTTCTTTGTATGAATTTGCTTTATACATAATATATTATTATACATTATACAAACAAATTAAAAATATCCCTATAATAATGGGTATAAGAATGTCTTCAACTAACAAACACGAAGCAAATAAATTAACTAATGCCTTAAAAGTCGACACAGGTGCTTTGTCGGTTAACACCTTGTCGTCGGTTAACACCTTGTCGTCGGTTAACACCTTGTCGTCGGCTAACGCCTTAGAATTGGAGACCCTATCCAACATGGTCGATCTATCTAACAAATGTATAAAATTCTTGGATTCACTTCAAGGCCAAAGGCATCGATTTTTACTAGATATTAAGAATAATGAAAACGACTTTTTCGAAAAGAATCCGCTTATCGGCTCGCATTTTAATACGCTATTTGACCCGACAATATATAAAGGTCAAGTCCAGACCTTTTTGAGTGAATTAGAAGACGCAGTTGAAAACTATTGCTGCCACGAGTATATTGAAGACATAGTTGACATTGGATACGAACGCAGTCAGCGCGTTGTTTACTGCCAATTATGTGAGGTTACCAAGCGATAAGGCCGACAAGGCCGACAAGGCCGACAAGGCCGACAATTAATATATATTAAATTTGAACTTAAAGAGAAACGCAGGTTGTTACTGTCAAAATAAAATAGCAAATGATTATTTTATTTTGTGACGATATATGGTCTTAAATATGTAGTATTTAATACTCCGAGTAGGGCACATTGTTTCCCCCGCGATTTATTAAAGTCCCGTATTGTTTCATGTCCATACAAGCGCAGCCGCTGCTAGTAGAAAATGTATTGGAACAACACTCGGGTTTAAATGGCGTATTTGCGAAAAATGACATCTCCCCTTTAGCCAAAGGAGGATTATTGCGATTCAAAATATCCTGAGCTCCGGCGCTGGGAACGGTTCCCTTGCTGTAAGAAAGGGTCGGCATCGCCCAGGTATCGGGTCGCATAATGTAGCTTGGCGCTTTACTCGACTCGAATTCTGGACCATATGCTTTGTTATTGGAGCTAACAAAGCCTTCTGTTGTAGTGGTAGAATCAGTAGTTTCTTCCGTTGTGTTATTATCGTATACGCGTTTTTTTGCGGCAGGTGCGGTCACAAATCCTTCAGTTGTATTGTAAGCGCGTCTGACTCGAGGAGCAGCGACATAACCTTCTTTTAACATATGTAAGCCCTCTTGCATCGACATGGTACAACACGAGCACATAATATGGCCGAACATGATCCAAAATAGAATAAATGCTAAAATACATATTTCCAATCTACATTTGTATGAACCAATTGAAATCTCCATATTATACATATTCGTTAGATAATTTTCTAAAGCAATGCGGTTAAATAATAGAATCTATCTTGTCGTTATAATCCCTAATTATTTTGCCCTTGGTTTCAAAAAGTTTGTTAGTTACTAACAAATGATATAATATAATTTCATCTTTTTCATTCCTTTTGTCAAGATTTCCTAAAATAGCATTCTTTTCTATTTCGACAATTCCGTATACTATGCCTCTGGTAGACAATTTGTCGCCTATACAAACATCTTTAATTGATTTATTAGTGCCATCAAACAAATAAACGATTGTATCTGATTCGAGCCCGACCTCTAAATACCGATGTATGTTCGCCCTTTGTTCCGTTAAATCTCTTATAAATATATTCTGCGGTATAGCATTTATTACCGCGGTCAGCGATGATTCGTAAATCTCGTCCCAGTCCGTAAACACAATATCGTCGATAACTATCTCTTTGGAACTGGTATTCAAGCAATATAAAAAAGGTTCTGTGTATTTTAGCAGCTCTTTAGCAAACGGATGGTCTCTGACCGGAATCCACTGACCCTGATATTGAACAATATGGCTCTCGCTAACGGTTACGCTATCGTCCAAGACAAACATACGCAGCCCAGCAGAGTCGACCTTCATTTTGGCCGTAATTAGAATATTGTTAGCCAGCCTTTCGCCTACAGTTATATCGACCATTTTCTTATAAGCGCCATCTTCCATTTTTAAGAGCGTATCCTTGTCAAAGCATCTTAGCTTAGGGACAGAAGACGATTTGATTCCCATTACTTCCGTTAAAAATATGACAATGACAGACAATAATAGAGCAAATACGACATAAATCGCGCTGGAAGCTGCGGCGGCAGGCCAGCTGAACGGTAATGACCATAATCCGACGATAATGATAACCATGACCATCAACATTACTACAGTTAGCTCTACCATGGAGCCCAATAACGATTTCAACGTGTCGTATGAGGCTATAAAAACATATAACCCGCCTGTTAAAATACCTTGAGTTTTGCCGAGCATATCCGATAAGGAGATTAACAGGGATTGAAGCGGAATCATGACATTTAAAATTTTATGTAAGACATCTTCCGCGAATTTCTTTATGTTTTTTCTCAATATATTGAGAAATTCTCTGATTTTTTGTATGGCTTCTGCGACCATATTTAACATGCTGGTTACGCCGTTGACTAGGAAATTCAGTGGCTGAAGTGCTTGACCAGTGGCATCTTTTTGAACATTTTGAATACAATATTGGAAATTTTCTTCGGTGTATTCGAATGGAGTTGTTCCGTCCGGGTGGGTAATGAAACCGGCGAAGGGGATGTATTTCGGATTACATCGCTGGTTTTGCCAATCATTGGCGAGTGATTCGCGGACCCGCATGATTTGAAAATAACCGTATGCGAATAGAACGAAAATGGTTATGAGAAGAAATACCATGATGGTGGAACCGTACATGTCGTAATAGGTTAATTTGTCATATAATTCGTTTACAAACTGAGTTGTTGCGGCGTAATCTAGTTTCTCGTTTATATTTGTAGGTATATTTGTAGGTATATTTGTAGAGGAGGTAGCCATTTATACTATATATTATATATAGGATATAGTATAATGTTGTAAAATACTCTAAATTCTTCTACTTTTGCGTTTGCTTCTTCTTTGTTTATTAATTATTTTACTTCTGCGTTTGTTGTTAGTTCTTCTTCTTTTATTGGTTCTTTTTATTTTTTTTGTTTTTCTGAATCCACCTTTTTTACCTACTTTTCCTTGTTTTCCTTGTTTTCCTTGTTTTTTTCCTTGTTTTTTTATAAGTAACTCTTCAAAAAAATCTAATGTTATTTGTCGCATCATTCCCGATCTTTCCCCCTCGATATCTTTATATGGTTCAAGTGAAGCAATTGCATAAGAATTTACAGCCTCTTTAGATTTATCCCATAAAGCTGTAATAACTGTGGGATCTACAAATAATTCTTGTAATTGATTAAAAATATATGTATTTTCTTCTTGCCTAACAAAAGTATATCTTGAAGACAAAGCAAAGGTTTCTCTTTCGTCACTTTCTTCTTCTGATACACACATATAAGAAGATCCAGGACGTAAATTTATTTGTAAAATAACTCCGGAAGGTTTTAAAAATTTTCGGACAGCTAGGGATTTATCATTTGACGAAGAAGTTATTGGAGCTAATACATCTATCAGTTGACCAGATTGTATATCATTAATTTGAAAATTTAAACAGTTAGCATCACTTCCTATAGGTCCTGTGCCTACAAATACAGGTATAGATGTCGTGGCTTTTATAGGCCAAAATGGAAATACCAATGCCGCTAAATTGCTATATAAAAAATTACTAAACAAAATGTTATATAATTTATCTTCAGTCATAATAACTCTATCTCCCGGGTCATCTTCTCCAGCCAGCCTTTCTTGTGCTTTTCCAAAACCTGTATCTATTAATTCTCTACTAAATAATGATGAGGTATCCTCCCCCGGTAAAAATGATTTCCACCAGTCTGGTCTTATATTTCTGGCAATATAATAAACAAATTTATGATAATCAAGACCATATCTAATAATATCATCACGATCTGGTTCTGAACGATATAAACTAATCATATCAAATATAAATTTAACTTTTTCAAGATTAATACTACTATATTCTCTTGTAAATTGATCCATATTTATACGATTTAATTTTCTTAAATAATCCGATGATATAATTTTAAAAAATCTATAAAATAATATTGATCTAGCTTGATCTAATTTAACTTCTTCGTTTGATGGAGGCTTGTAAGTGTCAATTTCTTCATTTATTTTTACAATAAGGTTGTCTATAAGGTTTTTTAATTTTGGATCATTTTGTATAATTATAAATTGTTCTCCCATTATTTCTAATTGTCGTTTAAGCATTTCTGACACTTCTATAAGTATTGTAGGACGAGGAGTAGGAGTAGGAGTAGGAGGTGTTAATTCTATTATTTTGGCTACTAATATTTTTTCTAATTCTTCTGCGCTAAAAGACTCTAATATGTAAAAAGATTTATTAATATCTCCATTTTTAGATATATTATTTTTTATAATTTGTTTCAAATAAGTAATTTTTGGTAGAATATCTTCAAGTTCATTTAATGAATTTGTTTTTGATAATTGTATTCCTATTTCATTTATTAATATGTGTACTCTATTGTCTAATGCATTCTGGCGAACTAATGGAACATCTGCTTCTGCTAGTCTTGCTGCTTCTTGTTGTCTAGCTGCTTCTGCTAGTATTGCTTCTTGTTGTCTTGCTGCTTCTTGTTGTTGTTTTGCTAGTCTTGCTGCTTCTGCTAGTATTTCTGCTTCTTGTTGTTGTTTTGCTAGTCTTGCTGCTTCTGCTAGTCTTGCTGCTTCTAGTTGTTGTCTAGCTGCTTCTGCTGCTGCTGCTGCTTCTAGTTGTTGTCTAACTGCTGCTTTTTCTGCTGCTTCTAGCTGTTGTCTTGCTGCTTCTGCTGCTTCTGCTGATGTTGCTTTTAATTGTTTAGGTGTACCTGTTATTAGTTCTTCTTTTACTGGTCTTTTTGGTCCCATTAAAATTAAATTACTTATAATATCTCTATATTTTATTTTAACATTTTGTTAGTTCATCATCTTCCCAATCCCAGAAAATATGTTTACCAATTGGAATTCTTCTATTTGTAGTAATAATACACGAGAACCAGCTAGAATACACTTCTGTTTGCCATACAGCATCTTTATAATCCTTCACTTGTATGAATTTGTTAGATTCAGGCTCTAAAATATAGTGTTCGCCGGTGACATAAATAGGAGCTAAACTCGCGTCAGAAATCCGATATAGAAGCTCTTTTTTCGGATTATCGACCTTCAAAACAGAAAATACTTTACCGCCGTCCTCCAATTCTACGCCTAAAGGAAGTTGGCTCATCGCATATATTTCGCCACTTTTTGTCTTTATTTTTGTATCTGGGTGGAAACACGACCCAATCGATTTGACCATTTTACCCGGAGGTCCATTCCACATGCTGTGCATGGTTTTAATAGAACCGTCCATGACAAATAATATGGTTGTTACAATACCAATAATCTTGCCAACCATATCCTTAATGGATATCAGAATTTTCTGAAATTCTATAATTAAATTAGAAAAAATGCCGAATATTTTTTCAATAATACCGGATGTAAATGAACGAATGTTAGAAATCATCTCGCGTGTCTTATTTAAAGATTCCCCTAGATCGCCGCTAAATGAGGTCAGATTGGATACTAAATAGTTCATTGGTTGTAAAAGATAACTCATTGTGTTAGATTGGGTATTTTGAATACAGTAATTAAAGTCGGTAGATACATCTTCAGAGAAAACCCAGTATGAAGGATTACACCTATATAGAGGCCAATTATTTTTAATATCGTCCGCAGCTCTAAAATAAACCATTGCGATAATTTGTCCTATAAAAGCTAAATTAATCATAATAAAAATAGCATAATTTTTAAGTGTTGGCATTTTCTATATAATTATTAAATATATTTATTTACCCTTTCTTCTACGACTCTTCTTACAATCTCGCTTACAATCTCGCTTACAACCTTTACGCTTACAACTTTTATGCTTACAACTACTACGCTTACAACTTTTACGCTTACAACTTTTACGCTTACGCTTACCGCCGCTCATACAGCCCCAAGCAGGCCAACCACCTTTAGTAAGCTTTCTACCGGCCTTTTGACCGACAAGTCCGTCATATTGTTTGGCGGCATAAAGGTCGGATTGAGTTCTCGTGGAAGCGGTGACATTCGCCTGTGTGCTAGTATTATTAACCCCGGTTTCTTTGTAATTTATTTGGATAGGCGGAACCGTAACCGCACCGCCTTTAGCACCTCCGAATTTGGCCTTTATTTGGGTATCATTTGAACGATTTGTCAGTGCGGTATTATTTTGATGTATGCTGCCATTCGAACCGGGTGGCGCTGGTGCCACTTGCATTGGTTTAATTCCAAAATTTGAAGCGGGAGCACTGATAGTCATTGTATAATATATAAAAATATAATATATAAAACATAAATTATAAATATATTGGGTGAGTTACGGCTTAAAAATAGTATTCTAAATAATAATATAATGGACGATAATCAGAGACTTCACTTACAAAAGATGATTGCTGTAAATAATGTGGAAGACCAGACGGGATTAATACGCGAGTTAAAGCACAGTCATATTTTAAGAGACAATGTGAATAATTTAGTCATGTTAAAGGCGAAGTATTTCGATGAGCCGGAATCGCTTCATTTAGAAGCGATGGCAGAATGTAATTTTTTATTTACATATTACACGGATTTGTATAACAAAATAAGAAAGGACGAGATAGATTTGAAGATATTATTTCAGTTCATTGATGTATTAAGAAAGATAGAGGACGGGGAAATGGATCAGCACGAGGGGTCGTTCGAGGTTGGTCTGCTTCTAAAGAAAATCTATGTAGATAGCGCTTTAAGAAAGGCGGAGAAGTTAAATGCGGTAACGGGTGTAGTAGAACCGGAATATAAGGGGCCGCAAGTGGACATAAGTTGGAAACAGTTTAAAAGGATGAATATTTAAGGATATAAGAGAAAACAGCTTAAAGACTTTGAACAAAGTTAAAGTATTTAAAGTATTTACACCTTTTTTCATTTCAAACGCCTTTAAAACTACTTAAAATATTACTTAAAAATATCTTATTTTAAATAATATAATATATTATAAAATGTGTTCTTTTTATGAAACTAAATTAGACTATAATTCAACAGAAAAAATGTTAATATTTCACACTGATTACATTTTATCAAACCCACATATAATTGAGTTTATCTA
>Ga0209086_10000073_pt1 | contig 91477 bp, 94 predicted proteins | sample M_130207_XF_Meta_FD_187312 | JGI IMG/M metagenome (GOLD analysis project Ga0209086, IMG submission 187312) | Freshwater microbial communities from Lake Montjoie, Canada to study carbon cycling - M_130207_XF_MetaG (SPAdes) (version 2) | ecosystem: Environmental > Aquatic > Freshwater > Lake... | reverse complement strand
ACCGTGGAGGTACCACACGGTGCTCGTTTCCTTTTGGACCCCGATTCTGCTGTTTATCTCAATCGCCCCGGCGGGGAATATCGGCAATTGCAGTTGCGCCATCCTTCCGTCTTACCCCCAACGGCAGGGTCTTTGCAAGTCTCAGCTCCGGCTCATTCCGTTTTCATCGCCACAGCCCAGATCCTGGGGTGACATCAGGAGGTCTGAATATAGGCAATATAGAGGGATGGCCTTCGCTGGTGTGGATTACTTCCTGATTGACTCTTCGTTTTCCGAAGACGAGTTGCTCGTGCGTCGTTCGACGCGGGAGTTCGTGGAGGCGAGGGTGGTGCCGTTGATCAAAGACGCCTACAACAACGCTCAATTTCCGACGGAGCTAATTCCGGAGTTGGGGCGGATGGGCTTCTTTGGTGCAAACCTGCAGGGGTATGGTTGCGCGGGCGTGAGCAACGTCGAGTACGGGCTGATGATGCAGGAGTTGGAGCGGGCCGATTCGGGGCTCCGCTCTTTCGTTAGCGTGCAGGGGGCGCTGGTGATGTACCCGATCCATGCGTTCGGCAGCGAGGAGCAGAAGAATCATTGGCTGCCTCGGTTGGCGACGGGGGAGGCGATTGGTTGTTTTGGGCTAACCGAGCCGGATTTCGGCTCGAACCCGAGCGGGATGCGGACGAAGGCACGGCGCGAGGGCGACGACTGGATCTTGGACGGCGAGAAGACGTGGATCACGAACGGCTCGCTGGCGGATGTGGCGCTGGTGTGGGCGCGGACGGAGGAAGACATCCGGGGCTTTCTGGTGGAGAAGGGGACGCCCGGGTTTTCCGCTTCCGATTTGCATGGCAAACTTTCGATGCGGGCTTCGGTGACTTCGTCGCTCGCGATGGCGAACTGCCGGGTTCCGGCTTCGGCTATTTTATCCGGGGCGAAAGGGTTAAAAGGCGCGCTTGCCTGCCTGACCCAAGCGCGGTTCGGAATTGGCTGGGGGGTGCTGGGAGCGGCGATGGAGTGTTACGAGGTGGCGCGCCAGTATGTGATTTTGCGCAAGCAGTTTGACGACCGGCCGCTGGCGTCGCATCAGTTGGTGCAAGAGAAGCTGGCGAACATGATCAGCGAGATCACGAAGGCGCAGTTGCTGGCGCTGCATGCGGGCCGGTTGAAGGACCAGGGCAAGCTGGAAGCGGCGCATGTTTCGATGTTGAAGCGGAACAACGTGGCCATCGCGCTGGACTGTGCGCGGATCGCTCGGGACCTGCTGGGGGGGAACGGGATCATGGATGATTACCCGATCATGCGCCATCTCTGCAACCTGGAAACGGTGAAAACCTACGAGGGCACCGATCACATTCATACCTTGGTGATCGGCGAACGTGTGACGGGTGTTGCGGCTTACCGGTAGGTGGCCTATACTGTTGTGAGGTAGTTCGATCCATGCCGATACTCTTTTACGTCTTGACAGTGATTCACGTCATTGTTTGCTTGTTCCTGATGATCGTGGTTTTGCTGCAGAGCGGCAAGGCGGCCGATCTGGCCGGAGCATTTGGGGGCATGGGCTCCCAGACGGTCTTTGGGCCGCGCGGGGCAGCTACTGTGTTGAGCAAGGCGACCACGATCGCCGCGGGTTGTTTTTTGGTGACATCGCTCTCTCTTTCGATTATCTCGACAAGAAAGGGTAGCGGTGGCGGCTCGAAATCAGTATTGGAAACGACAAAGGATCCGGGGGCAGCACAGAGCAAGGGTATGCCTTCGACGTCGGTAACCGTTCCCGGAGCTGAGCCGAAAGTGGAACTCTTCAATGAGCAGGGCCAGAAGGTTGGTGAGCAGAAGATTGATTTGACCAATCCGAATGCGCCGAAGCCCCAACAGCAGCAAAAGAAGTAAAAGAAGTAAACCGTGTTTTCCCCACTGCGGAGGTGGCGGAATTGGCAGACGCACTAGCTTGAGGTGCTAGCGGGAGCAATCTCGTAGGGGTTCAAGTCCCCTCCTCCGCACCATTTTTAAAAAGGCCATCCTTTCAGGGTGGCCTTTTTCATTTCCCAGAAAGAGGGAGGACTCCGCGAGGTAGCGAGAGGTACACTGTAGGGGTATTATGTTCTTCCGACTCTCGGCCGTACTCATGCTGACGCTTCTGCCCCTGCTGGCGGCGGGCGAACTATCCGGGCGACGCGCCCCGGGGTTTGCTCTCCCTGACTTAAACTTGAATTATCACGACATAGGCGATTTGCGGGGTCGCGTGGTGTTGATTGAGATTATGCAGACCAGTTGTCCACACTGCAAAACCCTGACGGCTACCCTCGAGAAGGCGAAGCAAAAGCACGGCAACAAGATTGCCGTTTTGCATATCGTGAACCCCCCGGACAACCAGGGAACAGTGAAAAAATACATGACCGAAAACGGCGTCACTTCGCCCATGCTGTTCGATTGCGGGCAGGTAGCGGCTTCCTACATGATGATCACGCCGCAACGGCCTTCGCTCAACGTCCCTCACCTTTTTGTTATCGACCAGAATGGATTTATCCGTAACGATTTTGGCCACTCGGACGCGACGCGGAGCATCTTTGAAGGCTCGGGGCTCGATGCCGAGATCGACAAAGCCCTTGCGCCGAAACCCGCGGCGAAAAAGAAGTAGTTCGTCCTTAAAAATTCGCTAAGCTGTCAGAGACTCTTACCGGCATGCCTGCAGACACACTTACCCTGATCGACAACCGAACCGCGAAGACGTACGAGCTTCCTATTAAAGACGGCACTATCAAGGCCACCGATTTGCGGCAAGTCAAAGTCGACGCCGATGATTTCGGCATGATGACCTACGACCCCGCCTACATGAACACGGCGGCGTGCAAAAGCCGGATTACCTTTATCGACGGCGATAAAGGAATCCTGAACTATCGGGGTTATCCGATCGAGCAACTCGACGAGGGTTCGTACGTCGAAACGGCATACCTGTTGTTGCACGGCAAACTCCCCGATGCCACACAACTGGCTGAGTTCAATGCCGATCTGCTCTCACGGTTGGAATTGCCCGCCTTTTTTGATCGGTTCTTCGATGGATTTGAGCCGCACGCCCATACGATGTCGATGTGGATGGCCGGCCTCGCGGCGCTCTCGACCGCTTATCCGGAGTCGCGCAAGGTGTTGGACGCTTCCGTCCGGAAGGAATACATTCTGCGGGGGATTGCTCAGGTCCTGACGCTGGCGGCCTACGCGTATCGCCGCGGCCAAGGCCTGTCCCTGATTCGGCCCAAGGCCGGACTGGGCCTCGTCGATAACTTCATCCACATGCTTTTCGAGAAAGAGCCGCACCCGGTTCTCGTGCGCGCCCTCGATGTCCTGTTTATTCTGCACGCCGACCACGAACAGAACTGTTCGACCTCCACGATGCGTCTGGTGGGCAGTTCGCAAGCCGATCCGTTCACGTCGCTATCTGCCGCCGCCGGAGCCCTATTTGGCCCGCTGCATGGCGGGGCCAACGAGGCCGTTCTGAAGATGCTCCGCCAGATCGGCAGCGTGGAACATATACCTGAGTTCATCGCACGAGTGAAAGCCGGCGAAGGCCGCTTGATGGGCTTCGGCCATCGGGTGTATAAGAACTACGATCCGCGCGCCAGAATCGTGAAGCAGACGGCGGAATCGGTATTCGAAGTCACAGGCAAAAACCCTCTGCTCGACGTGGCCGTCGAACTTGAGCGGATCGCCCTCAGCGACGAATACTTCATTAAGCGTAAGCTTTACCCCAACGTCGATTTCTATTCCGGCTTGATTTACGAAGCGATGGGCTTCCCGGCGGACATGTTCACGGTGTTGTTCGGGGTGGCTCGGACGTCCGGCTGGCTGGCGCAGTGGGAAGAGTTGCTCTGTGACGAAGATCAGAAAATTGGCCGCCCGCGACAGATTTTCCTGGGCGAAGGGAAGCGCGAGTACGTCACTTTGGAGAATCGTAAGTAGCGGATTGTTGGCGGTGTTGCCGGCTCTGGCGAGTGAACTGCACACGGCAGCACGCGCGGGGGACGTCCAGCGCGTCCTGGAGTTGCTGCGTTCTGGGGTGCCGGTTTCGGCGCCTGATACTTTGGGGGGAACAGCCCTTCACGATGCGGCTTGGAGCGGCCACAAGCAAGTGATCGAGGCTCTGCTGGCGGCGGGTGCCGACGTCAACGCTCGTCACACCGAGGGTGGTTCCGCGCCGCTCCATTACGCAATCATCACCAATCGAGGGCCGATCGTGAAGCTGCTGCTCGAGCGGGGTGCGGATTTGGCGGCGCGCGACCGCGCCGGGTCAACCGTTCTCCACCTCGCGGCCAATCGAGGCTACGAAGAGTTGGTGGAGTTTCTGATCGCCAAGGGCGCCAAGGTCGATCAGGAAGACGAGAGCGGCGTCACGCCGTTGGAAGAGGCCGCCTGGAAGGGCCAGGCAACTATCGTCGCGATTTTGTTGCAGCACAGTTCGGACGCCAATCATCGGAACCCTCGCACGAAGGCGACGCCCTTGCACGCCGCCGCGCAGAAGGGCCACACTGAAGCGGCCAAACTGTTGTTGGCCGCCGGAGCATCGGCGACCGAGCGGGACGGGGAAGGCACGCTGCCCCTCGATCTGGCGCTGCGCTTTCGGCAGGTTGCCGTAGCCGACGTCCTACTGGATGTCGGCACTAAGCTGGACAAAGTGCAGAGTCGCCTGGAAGCGTCCGTGGTCGCCGGGCAGATCGAGTTGGTGCATTGGTACCTTCACCACGGAGGCCGCGGTGACTCCCTCACCGCCCTCGGTTCCACGTTGCTCCACGACGCGGCACTGAAGGGCCATTTGGAGGTTCTGCAAGTGCTGCTCGAAGCGGGCAGCAAAGTGACCACGCTGAACTCAAGCGGGGCGAGCGCGCTGCATGATGCCGCCCTCGCCGGTCAACGTTCGGCGGCGGCGCTACTCCTTGATCGGGGAGCGGCGATCGACCTGAAGGAGCGCGAGACCGGCGCCACACCGCTGTTTCTGGCCGCTTCGTGGGGTAGGCTAACCGTGGCGGAGCTGTTGCTGGAGCGCGGGGCCAATCGACTCCTTCGCAACAAAGCAGGCAAAACACCGCGCGAGATTGCGCAGGAAAACGGGTACGCGGAATTAGCCGAAATTCTTTAAAGGAACCAAGACTGACTATGTTGCCGAATGATTCTGAATTGATACCGATGCTGCGCCAACGCGTGTTCAGCGCTCTTTTGGGCGATGTCCTCGACAAGATGGGCTTTTTGCACCAGTTTCTGCCGCCGGAGGTCCGGCCGTTGCGAGACGACATGATCGTCGCCGGCCGCGCGATGCCCGTGCTCGAAGTGACCTTGCCCGAGGCAGCCGACCCGCTCCGCAAACCGTTTGGCCTGATGCTCGAAGCGCTCGATGATCTGAAACCGCTCGAAGTCTACGTGGCCGCAGCGGGTATGCCCCCCTATGCGCTTTGGGGCGAGCTCATGTCCACCCGGGCCCACCAACTCGGCGCGGCCGGGGCCGTGATGGACGGTTACTCCCGCGACACGGCCGGCATCCTCGAAGTCGGCATGCCCGTCTTCTCCACCGGTTGCTACGCCCAGGATCAAGGCCCCCGCGGCGAGGTCGCCGACTTCCGGGTTCCCGTGCAATTTGGCCGGGTCCGCGTTGCCCCCGGCGATCTAATTTTCGGCGATCGCGATGGGGTGCTGGTCGTCCCGCGGGCCGCCGAAGAGGAATGCATCCGCTTGGCGCTCGAAAAACTCGAGGGCGAACACTTGGTTCGCGTCGCCATCCAAAACGGGATGAGCACGGTCGAAGCTTTTGCCAAATATGGGGTGATGTAGGTTTGCGCGCGCTGATCCTCGGAGCTGGATTTACCGGTGCTCGTGTCGCCCGTCGCCTCCAAGCCGCTGGTCACGAGGTGGTCTGCACGAATTCGCAGAACCTTCCGCTGCCCGACGTCTCGTTCCTTAACGCTCTCGGCGGGGCCGACTGGGTGGTATTGCACTCGATCCCCGTCATCCGGCGACCCGAAGGCCCTTGTGAGCCGACGCCGCTCCTCGTCCAATCCTTGCGCGGGAAAGCCCGGCGGGTCGTCTACATCTCCACCACCGGCGTTTACGGCGACGCTCGCGAGGTGAACGAAACGACCCCGGTGAACGGTCGCACGCCGCGCGAAACGCTCCGTCTGGAAGCCGAAAAGGCGGTCGCCGAAGGCCCCTGGTCCAGTTGCATCCTCCGCCCGGCCGCCATCTACGGACCCGGCCGCGGCGCCCACGTTTCCATGCAAGAGGGCAAGTGGAAAATCGGGGGCGACGGCAGCAACTTCGTCTCGCGCATCCATGTTGACGACCTGGCCACCCATGCGCTGGCCGCTCTGACGAGCGACGTTACGGGAGCCTGGCCGGTCGCCGACGAAGAGCCCTGCACCACCATTGAAATTACCCGATTCTGCTGCGATCTGCTGGGCCTGCCGATTCCCGAATCGGTCGCTTCCGGCTCGCTCGACGAGACCCGCCGAACCGATCGCCGGGTGGACGGCCGGGCGATTCGAGCCCGTCTCGGCATTACCCTCGAATATCCTAGCTACCGAACCGGCATTCCAGCATCCCTTTAGGGAGAATATGGCAGACCAAAACTTTGACGCATTTTTGCTCGTCGGCTTCGGCGGCCCCGAAAAGCGGGAGGATGTAATCCCCTTCCTGGAGAACGTCCTGCGCGGGCGCAACGTCCCCCCCGAGCGGATGCTCGAGGTGGCCGAGCACTACTACCATTTCGACGGGGTGAGCCCCATCAACACCCATTGCCGGGAGCTTCTCGCCGCCGTCACTGCCGATTTCGCCGCCCACAACGTCGACCTGCCGCTCTACTGGGGCAATCGGAACTGGGCCCCCTACCTTCCGGACACGATGGCCACCATGAAGGCCGCCGGCATCAAACGTGTTCTCGCCTTCCCGACTTCGGCCTTCAGCTCCTACAGCGGCTGCCGCCAGTATCGGGAGAACCTTGCCGACGCCGTTACTGCCGTTGGCGACATCGAAGTCACGACCATCCGCCGCTTCTTCAATCACCCCGGCTTCATCGAAGTGATGATCGAAAGCGCCAAGGACGCCATGGCCGCCCTGCCGGGCGCAAAGATCCTCTTCACCGCCCACAGCATTCCGAACTCGATGGCCGATACGTGTTCCTACACGGATCAATTGCAGGAGGCTTGCCGCCTGGTGGCCGAAGGTGCGGGCGTTTCCGACTGGGGCCTCGTCTATCAAAGCCGCAGCGGCCCGCCAACCCAGCCTTGGCTCGAACCGGACATATTGGATGCGCTGCGAGCCGAGAAGGCCGCCGGCACCGCAGCCGTCGTCGTACAGCCCATCGGCTTCGTCAGCGACCACATGGAAGTCATGTTCGATCTCGACTACGAGGCCCAGCACTTGGCCGAAGAGTTGGGCTTGCCGTTTCTTCGGGCCGCCACGGCCGGCACCGATCCGCGCTTTGTCACGATGGTCCGGGAACTCGTCGCCGAGTACTTGAACGGGGCGCCACCGCTGTCGGTCGGTGTCCTACCGCCGCGCCCCATGGTGTGCCCCATTGACTGCTGCCCTCGCCCGGCCGGTCGTCCAGCGGTACGATAAAGAGCGATGAAAGACGTGATTGCTGAGTACCACCATTGGAAGGCACAGGGAGAAGGTTTGCGCACAGAGGCGATGCGAGCGATGGAATCGCGCTATCGCGAACTGCTGACGGAAGCCATCCAGATCTCCGAGGAGTATCGGGCTGACTTTGGCGTAGCCTTGAAGCTGCCCGCCGGCGTGGCCGCGTTTGAGTTTAAAGCCGGAGGCGGGGGGAAGAAGGCGAAACCGATCGCGCCGGTCGTCGTGGCCCCGGCCCCGGCCCCGGCCCCGCCGTCGCCGTCGCCGTCGGCTCCCAACCCGAAGCTGGGTCCCCTCGAAAGGCGCCTCGCGGCGGCCCGCAAAAAGCTCGAAGCGGCAAAGGCCGCCGGATCGCCGACCAAGAACTTAGAAGACAAAATCTACGAGATCGAAGACGAGATCCGGCTTGCCTAACTGGCTTAATACAGTGGCTTGTCTTTACTATCGAAGCCGGTCTTACCCAGCGATTTGAGCAGCGCTTCGGCCCCGGTGCGCATCAGGACGAGATCGCTCGGTCCCTGGAAGAAGGTGAACCCTTCGTCCATGTACTGCTTGATCTGCTCGGGCGTACCGGCGGGACGGCCGACCGGCTTCCCGTTTTTCTTGGCCGAAGCGACGATCTTCTTCAGCGCGGCTTGATAGGCCGGATTGTCCGTCTTCCCGCGAAAGCCCATCGAATAGGAAAGATCATTCGTTCCGATGAAGATCACGTCGACGCCTTTGGTCGCCGTGATCTCGTCGATCCGGTCGAGCGCCCGCACCTCTTCGATGATGATGATGGTCACCGCATTGCGGTCAGCGAAGTCGGCGTAGCCTTCCGGGGCCGGCCACCGGAGCGACGGCAAACCGGGGCCAGAACCGCGACGGCCATTCGGCGGATACTTGGTTGAATCGGCAGCCTGCTTGGCCAACTCCGGCGTCGAGGTGAACGGGAAGACCACCCCCAGGGCCCCGGCATCCAGGGCACGTTTCGCGGTCCACAGTTCGTTCACCGGCACGCGAATGAAGGGCACGGCCTTCAACCCCCGCGTCGCCAGCACCATGTTGCGCGCCGTTTCCAGCGTAATTGGCGAGTGCTCCATCTCGATCCACAAAAAATCGAAACCCATGTTTGCCAGCGACGCCGCAACGTCCGCGCTGGCCACGGTCACGGTGGCGCCGATCACCGGCTTCCCTTCCCGAATCAACTTCTTGACGGGATTCTCCCAAAGCTCTTGCGCTGCCAGAGGAAGCGTCAAGGCCCAAAGTGCTGCTGTCCATTTCATATCGACTGTTCTGTCTCCTTGGCGGGCACAGTAGCCGCCGGGGGGAAAGATATCACAAGATAGTAGAGCATGCGTAATCTGATCCTCTCCGCCTTCGTATTGTCGGTCGCCATTCAAGCTGAGTCCCCAGCCGTGACCAAAGTTCTGACGCTGATCAACGACTTGAATACGGCCAAGAATGAAAAGGTCGCCGGCCGCGTGAAGAAGGTCAATTTCACCCTCACCGATGGGGAACTCAACGAGTATCTGCGCCACGCTCTTACCGTCAATCCTCGCCCCGGCCTCAATGCCCTGCGGGTGCAGTTTTACCCGAGTAACTATTTGGCGACGCTAGTCACCGTCGACTTTGACGCCGTCGAGCGCTTTCGTCCTGGCACCGTGCCGATGCTCCTGCGGCCGATTCTGAATGGCAAGCGCGCGATTCAGGTTGATGTCCGACTCCAACCCCAGGTGGGCACCGCGACGTTCTCAGTCGAGAAGGCGTCGTTTGAGAGTGTCCGCATTCCGGCCTTCGTCGTTGAGCAGATGATCGCCGTGGTCGCTTCGCGCCAGGCGGAAAAGTTCGATACGACCAAGCCCGTCCCCCTCCCCTTCGGTCTACAAACCATCCGCACCGACTTAGGCAAAGTCAGCGGAGCCAATTGAATTGCTAGGATAAGAATATGAAGCTTGTCACGTTCTTCGCCGCCGCGACGATGGCGGCCACCGCGGCCGATCCTTCCACCCTGGTCGTTGATCGCGGCCTGCCGCAAGCCAACTGGAACAACGCCGCCGGCGTCACCGAACGCAGCAATGTCCGCTGGACGCTTTATGAACAAGGCTTTGTCGCCGATGAGATTCGCCTCGGCGAACCCGGCGAAAAGTGGGTCGTCGACAAGGTCCGCGTGTGGACCGTCCCTGGTGCCCGCGGTGTTGACCCGGCCACGCTGGGCGACTTTTACGCCAACGTTCGGCTTTACCTCGGCCCGGCGGCCGGCGACTTGAGCAAGGTGGCCAGCGCCGATCTGCAGCCCGGCAGCAACGAAGGGTCCGCGCAGGTTCGGATCGCGGATGGCGTGATGGAAGGCGCACCGCTCTACGACGATTTCGGCGCCCACTACCGCATCTGGCAGGTCGATTTTACGGATTTGAACGTTCCGGTAGCCGGTGGCGACACCTACCGCTTCGGAGCCATTGGCACCGGTCGCGACAAGCAAGCATGGTTCACCCACGGCGCCAACGCCGCTAAGAGCGCCGCTCGTCAGGACGGGGCCGACGACAAGCTATTCCTCTACGACACCGAAGGGAAGTTCGCCGGCGAGTACGTTGCCAGCGGCAAAACCTGGAATAAGGGCGCTGACCTCAACGTGCAGGTCTTTGCACATCTGGATGCGGAAGTGACGGTCGAAGAAGGCCAACTCGCCGTTCGCGGTGCACTTGCAGCGCAGATCGATCCCGCCACGGTCCGCATCAACGGAGCCGCGCCGCGTGGTTTCTCGATCGGCGAAGGCAATCAAAAGATCGTCTTCAGCGGTGCGGCCAAAGGGTGCCTGTCGGCCCAGCGGTTCGACGGTGCCGCCGTCCGCGGCTGCGTTCGTTAGTTCTGAGAAGATGTTTTCGGCTCTTCGAAGGTAATCGTCGATTCAGTCGAGAATTTCCTAAAGTCGCTGTAGTTCACTTCGATCCGCACGCGCTTCATCATCCCGAGTAGCCGTGCGTTGGCGGAGATCTTCACCGTCTGGGGGAAGCAGACTTCGTTGTTCACGCGCGTCTGGTCGATCTTCACAGAGGCGTCCGGCTGTAAGCGCAAGATGAAAAGGCCGAACGAAATCGTATCGGTCGTTTTCATATCCAGCCGCATCCAGTCTGAGGTCTCCTTATCGACGCACGCTTCGCCCTGAAACTTCTTCAACTGATCAGCCCGCCGCCGTTTGGGTTTGAATCCGTCCCGCGGCACGCCCCGGATCAGCCAGCACGATCGACCATTCACCACCGAATCGCCCAGCAGTGTGAGATCGAACGCTTCGAGCAGTTGCCGTCGCCCCTCAAGTTCCTCCTTTTCCGCAGCGGCCGATTCGCCCCGGCGCTTGGCGCGGGCAGCCGGCGTCTCTTTCTTGATCTTGGCAATCTCTTTGTCGATCTTCTCTTTTTCCTCGCGAAGTTCCCGCTCGGTCAGCGACTTGCCGTTCCGGGCGACGACCTTTTCCAGTTGGGTCCCGTCATAAAACAGAACATCCTTGGTCGTCCGTTCGACGGACTTACTCTTACCGTCTTTGTCGAAGAACTCAACCGTCGAATCCTCCCGAAACGTGTACTGATCCCGAACGGCGTAGTTTCGTTCGTCTTTTTCGACGGCACGACGAAAAATGTCTTTCGGATCCTGTCCGAACACAGCGAATACGAAGAAGAAAATGACAACGGAAGCGCGCACGTAGTAGAAACGTATCAGAGTCTATTTGCGTTTCGGGCGCACTACAATGAAAATACCCTATGAGCGTACCCGCCACCGCGCAGCGATTCCTCGAGCAACAAAGAGCACAGGTTCGAACCCTCCACCCTACTCGAAAAATTGTCTTCCCGGAAGGCGATGACCCGCGGGTCATCGAGGCGGCCAGCCGTCTTCGGCAGGAAGAGCTCATCGAACCGATCCTCGTCTCCGGCCCGCAGGACGATCGCTACTGGAGGATCCTGTACGAACGACGTCGCGCGAAGGGTTCGACCGAACTCGAAGCCCGCGCTTTGGCCCGCACACCGCTCTATTACGCAGCCCTGATGGTCGCCGCGGGAGACGCTCACGGCTTCGTGGGCGGCGCGGCAACGACGACTGCGAACACCGTCCGGGCCGCTCTTCAGTGCGTCGGACCAGGGGCTGGCGTCCGCACCGTTTCCAGCGTCATGTTCATCTGCGCGCCCGAAGGCGTCCTTGCCTTCGCCGACTGCGCCATCATTGCCGAGCCCACGGCCGTCCAACTCGCCGAAATCGCCATCGCCACGGCGGCCAGCGTCCGTGCTGTGATGAAGGAAGAACCGTACATCGCGCTGCTCTCCTTTTCCACCAAAGGCAGTGCTCAGCACTCTTCGGTGTCGAAGGTGCAGGAAGCGTTCCGCATCGTCGCCGAACGCGCCCCTGATTTGCATATTGACGGCGAACTGCAAGTGGACGCCGCCCTGGTGGCCTCCGTCGCCCAAGGCAAAGCGCCCGGCTCTCGCGTCGCCGGCCGTGCCAACACCCTGATCTTCCCGGATCTTGGCAGCGGCAACATCGGCTACAAACTCGTCGAGCGCCTCGCCGGGGCCGCCGCCTACGGACCCTTTCTCCAAGGCCTCGCCAAGCCCGTCAATGACCTTTCCCGGGGCTGCTCCGCCGACGACGTTTACGCCGTCGCCCTCGTCACCGCCCTGCAATCCTGATGCTCCCCCTCGTCTACCATCCCGACTACGATCTCAACCTGGGCGCGCACGTCTTTCCAGCGCGGAAGTATCGGCTGATCCGCGAAGCCCTCGCCGAATGGCCGGTCCACACGCCAGAGCCAGCCGCCGACGAAGACATTCTCCGCGTGCACTCGCCCGCCTGGACCATCGCCCTGCGCGACGGAACCCTGACGCCGCAGCAGCTCCGAACCCTCGAGATTCCGTGGTCCCCCGCTATGGCGCGCGGCTTCTGGCTCGCCGCAGGTGGCACGATTCTGGCCGCACAGTTAGCACTGAAGGCCGGTGCCGCCTACAATATCGGCGGCGGCTTCCACCACGCCTTCCCCAATCACGGCGAAGGCTTCTGCGCCATCCATGATGTCGCCGTCGCGATCCGTAAGCTCCAGGCCGATGGGCTGATCCGAAGGGCGCTGATTGTCGATACCGACGTCCACCATGGCAATGGCACCGCGGCCACCTTCTCGGGCGACCCGAGTGTGTTCACGCTCTCCATCCATCAGCGTCACAACTACCCGGCGCAAAAGCCCCCCTCCACTCTCGACGTCCATCTTCCGGACGGCGTGGAAGATGATGAGTATCTGGCCACGCTCGCACCGGCCGTGGCGAAGGCCATCGCCGATTTCGTCCCGGACATGCTCTTCTACATCGCCGGAGCGGATCCGTACTTTGACGACCAACTCGGCGGTCTCGCGCTTTCAATCGAAGGTCTAGCCGCCCGCGACGCGGTGGTTTTTTCCGCCGCCCGCCGGGCGGGAATCCCTTCGGTTTCGACTCTCGCCGGCGGTTACGCTCGCCGGGTCGAAGACACCGTGTCCATCCACGTCAACACCGCCCGCGAAGCCTATAAAACGCTGTCTTCGTAAGAATAATCAGGCACCGGCAGAGTCACCGAGATCGCTTTCCATGCCTTGTAGGTATCTTTCAACCCGGTACCAAACTCGGTCGGCTTGAACTTCAGCACCCGCTGGGCTTTGGTCACCAGCATCGTGATCGGGGGCAGGTCGAAATAGAACCCGAAGTAAAGCTTCGGCCCCAGCGGATGACCGCCCGCCTTCAGCAGTTTTTCGCGGGCTACTTTGACAAGCTCAACGTCCTTTTTGCCCGCGGCTTCGGCCAGCGCCTGCACGGTCTCTACCTGCGTGATCGCCTTCGGACTGGCTATATTGAACGCGTGCCCCACCGCTGCCGGAATCGTCATCGCGGCCATTGCGGCGGTAACCATATCTTTCACAAACACGAACTGCATCAGCCGTCGCCCATCACCTGGAATGACGATCTTTCGGTTATCGCGAAAACGCTCCCAGAAGAAGGACTCCCGATGAAACGGATTTCCCGGCCCGTAAATGTAAGGCGGCCGCAGCGTCACCACCGGCATGCCATAGCGCTGATGCAACCGAAACAGCATCCGCTCGCTCATCGCCTTGTTCCGCACGTAAGCATCCGGGTGGTTCTCCTGCGCCAAGCCGTCGCCTTCGTAGTGGTTGAGCCCCTCGCCGTACGCTGCCACGCTCGACACAAAAACGTACCGTTGCAGCGTATCGCCCACCGCCAACGCCGTCGCCTCCACCTGTGCCGCCGTCGTGCCCCGCTCCCAGTCGTAGACGTTATCGAAGACCACTTCGAACTTCTGCCCAGCCAGTGCGGCTCTGATCTGCGCCGGATCGTTCCGGTCCGCCATCAAATTGGCAATGGTCTTCTTGCCCACCGAACCTAGGTCGTGCGTGGCGCGACGATGCAGCACCGTGACGTCATGACCAGCCTTCACCAGCTCGGTTACCAGTAAGCGTCCAATGAAAAGCGTGCCGCCAATAACCAGAACTTTCATGTAAAAAAGACGCGCAGGGAAAAAGTCCTCCCGCCCTGCTATCCTATCATCGGAATGCAAAGTCGCGTCACTGCTCCCGTGCAAACCATCACCACCATCCTAGTGGATGATGAGGCCTTGGCCCGCGATGAACTCGCGTTTCTGCTCCGCGATTTCCCCGAAATCGACGTAGCCGCAACCGCGGCCAACGGCATCGAAGCCGTCAAGCTCATCGAAGACATCGAACCCGACCTTGTCTTTATGGACGTGCAGATGCCCGGCCTGGACGGCCTTGGCGTGATCAAACGCCTTCGCGAGAAGAACATCCTGCTTCCTCATTTCATCCTCGCCACGGCCTTCGACAACTACGCCGTCGAAGCGTTTCAGCTTGAGGCGATGGACTATCTACTGAAGCCGATCGAAAAGGAACGGCTCGCCAGCGCCGTCGAACGGGCCCGCCGGAACATCGCCGAACGACAGAGGCCGCTGGCCGAAGCGCCGACCATCGTCCGGGCCGGGCCCGTCCGAGCCAAGATCCTCGTCCGCCGCGAGAACCGCAATTTCATCGTCGATTCGCAGGACATCATCTACGCCACCATCGACGATGGACTCATCACCGTCGTCTGCCAGGGCATCGAAGGCGAATCCACCTACAAGACGATTGAGGAGCTGCAATCCACCCTCGACCCCGAAACCTTTTGGCGCGTACACCGGTCTTGGCTTGTCAACACCAACCGGATCAAGGAAGTCATCCCCTGGTTCAAATCCAGCTTCCAACTGAAGATGGACGACAAGCGCGGCACGGAAGTCCCGGTCAGCCGGGTCCAGACGAAGAAACTCCGCACACTCTTAAAGCTCTAGAACCTTCCGCTCCACCCGCTGCCAATAGCGCGAAAATCGCTTTAGATCGTACGGTCCGGCGGCGGCGATAAACGGGTCGTCGTTTACCATCTCCGCCCCCAATTCCCGTGCCTGCGCCGTGACGCGCGGGCACTCGGTAAATGTAGTCACGATCCGCTCCGCTCCGTGCGCAGCTGCAAACTTACGCACGAGCGTCTCGACGTCGCCCTTTGCGATCACGACGTCCAACTCTAACAGGCATTCGTAGAGGAAGACGATCCGCTTCAGCGAATGCCCTTTGTCCTCGAAAACGAAGATCGCCGGAGCCTCCGGCAACAGCTGCCGGAGCCCGTCTTCATGCATCCAAACGATCGTCTTCATCGAAACAACTCCCGATCGATCGCCTCGTAGGACTTCCCAAACGGGCAATCCTGATTGCGCCCACAGCCGAGGCAATACTCGCCCGCCGTATACTTTTCTAGGTTTTCTCGGTTGAAGATGTAAGGCTTGGAGCCAAACGTTGATGCGACCCATTGAAACGACAAGTTATTGCTCGCCGGGTCGCCGTCCAACAAATGCGTCAGAAAGAACCGCGCGGCTGACTGCCAGCGAACGCGCCGCCAATGGATCACGTAGGCGGCAAACCACATCCGCGCGTGATTGTGCAGGTAGCCGGTCGATTTCAATTCCGTCACGAAACCATCCATGCAGGCCAACCCGGTCTCCGCGGCCGCCACCTCAGCCGGCAACTCCCACTGTTGCGCGGCCCGCCCTTGGCGCTTCGGCTCTTCCCGATCCTCCCAAACCCCCTCGCCAATCTGACCATAAACCCGCCGCCAGTAATCGCGCCAGGCGTACTCTTGAACCAGTTTTTCGGGGTTAGGCTGCCCCAGCGCCCCCCGGCGAACCTCGCCCATCGTCAACACCCCATGGCGTAGGTACGGAGCCAACCGCGTCACCGCGCCGCTCAAAAAGTTTCGGCTCCGCGCGTACCGGTCCGGATTTACCCGATCGAAAAGCGCTTGGGCCGCCCGCCGACCGCCGCGCGTCCCGCTCACTGCTTCCCCGTGCGCCGATGACTCCGGAAACTCCATCTTCAAATACTCGACCAGTTCCTCGCGAGAACCGAATTCGCGTCGCATCATTTCGCTTTGCCTCCCCGGCAACGATCGCTGCAGTAGACCACCTGCTCCCAATCCCGCTCCCACTTCTTGCGCCAAACAAAAGGGCGCCCGCAGGTCTTGCACACCTTACTCGGCAAGTGTTGCTTCTTCACGCCCTTCACCGGCCTAGCGCCTCAAATCGTAATGCCGACCGTCCACAAAACGAACCCGACCGCCTGCCGGAAGTATAACCACCAGTCCTGCAAGCCGGTCTCCTGCTTAATCGCCCGCGGCGAACCGAAAACCTGCAAACCGCGAAATTCGAGCATCTTCTTGGCTCGATAGATATGGTAGCCATCGCTGACTAAGATGCAGCTCTTCAGCCCCGAGCGTCTCATTATTTCCGCCGCCACCGTCGTCGAATGCGCCGTCGTCTCCCCTTCGCCCTCCAGCATAATCGCCTCCGGAGGTACCCCGTGGTTCATCAGGTAGTTCCGCCCCACGATCCCTTCGGTAAACACTGGGTCTCCACCCGCGCCCCCCGTCGTTAGGATCCGCCGTGCCAGCCCCTGCTGAAACAGATCCAACCCGTGGTCCAACCGCGCCCGCAATACCGGCGAAGGCTTCCCCCGATACTCGGCCGCGCCCATGATCACAATCACGTCCGCCGCTGCCGCCTCGTCTACCACCGATTGCTTATGAATTTCGAACGTGATCCGGCTTAACCAGCCCATCAGACCGACCACGGCCAGGGCTAGCGCCAAACGAATCCATCGCTGTAAGTGCTTGTGCGGTATCCTTAGCATTCTACTGGAATGTTCGTCAACGTAACTCCCCTCGGCGCCCGCAACCCCCTCTGCACCACCATCCGCAAAGCGATTCAGAAAGGCATTCGCACCGAGGACGGGTTCGCCGTCGTCGAAGGCTTCCATCTGGTGGACGAGGCCTATCGCAGCAATCTCCTCGTAGACACCGTAATCGGCACCGAATCCGCGCTGCAGAACTGGCAAGCCCCTCGCGAGGCCTACGCCTCTACCCGTGTCTTTTCGGTTGATTCCGTCACGTTTTCTACCTTTTCGACCACTGAGACACCACAGGGAATCCTCGCCCTCGTTCGTCTCCCGGAATGGGAAATGGAAGATCTCCTCAGCTTTCCTGCTCTCGTTGTCATTCTCGACGGCCTCCAGGATCCCGGTAACACCGGCGCTGTCGTCCGCGCCGCCGAGGCGTTCGGAGCTACCGGAGTTGTGTTCCTGAAAGGTTCCGCCAGCCCGTACCACCCCAAAACCCTCCGCGCCGCCGCCGGGTCGCTCTTCCGCATTCCGTTCGTCCCCGCACCCGGGCTCCCCGATTTTGAGTTCCCGCTCTACGCAACCGCCAAAGCGGATGCAGAACCCATCGATGCCGTCGGCTGGCGCCAACCCTGCGGTATCGTCATCGGCAGCGAAGGCCACGGCGTGCGGCCAGAGATCCTCGCCATCACCCGGCCCGTCACCATCCCCACCCGTACCGTCGAAAGCCTCAACGCCGCCGTCGCGGCCGGAATCGTGCTCTACGAAGCCCGCCGCCAGCGGAACCGCCCATGAGCCTGTTCGGCAACCCGGCACCGGACTCGTCCCGGCGTCCGTTGGCCGAACGCCTCCGTCCCCACTCCCTCGATGACTACATTGGCCAGGAGCACATCCTCGGCCTCGGCAAACCGCTCCGCCGCGCCATCGAGAACGACCAACTCGGGTCCATCATTCTCTGGGGCCCGCCCGGCGTCGGCAAGACGACGCTAGCCTTCATCATCGCCCAGACCACCAAGGGCGACTTCGTTCCCTTCAGCGCTGTCCTCAGCGGCATCAAGGAAATTCGCGAAGTCATGGCGCGCGCCGAACAAACCCACCGCCTCGGCCGCCGCACCGTGCTCTTCGTCGACGAGATCCACCGGTTCAACAAGGCCCAGCAGGACGCGTTTCTCCCCTACGTCGAAAAGGGAGACGTCACCCTCATTGGCGCCACCACCGAAAATCCGTCCTTCGAAATCGTCGGCGCGCTCCTATCCCGCTCGCGCGTCTTCACGCTGAAAGCCCTCACCACAACCCAGGTCGTCATGCTCCTCCGCCGCGGCCTCGCGTTACTCGAAAAGACCGCCACCGATGACCTGCTCGAACAGGTCGCCGTCTTTTCGAATGGCGACGCCCGCACCGCGTATAACATCCTCGACCTCGCCGCCAGTGCCGTCGATGGCCCCGAAATTGCTGAAGCCGTGCTCGAAGAGGTCCTCTCCCGCAAGGTGCTGCTCTACGACAAGGGTGGCGAAGAACACTACAATCTCGCCTCCGCCCTGCAAAAATCGGTCCGCGCCTCCGACGCCGACGCCGCCCTCTACTGGCTCGGCCGTATGCTCGAAGCCGGCGAAGACCGCATGTTCATTGCCCGCCGTCTCGTCCGCATGGCGGTAGAAGACGTCGGCTTGGCCGATCCCCGCGCCGTCGAACAAGCCATCGCCTGCCAACAGACGTCGCACTTTCTAGGCATCCCGGAAGGTGATCAGGCGCTGGCGCAGATCACTCTCTACCTCGCCCTGGCCTCCAAATCCGACGCCGCCTACCAAGCGCTCAACAGCGTCCGCGCCGAGATTCGCCAGGCGGTTGCTGAACCCGTCCCTTTGCACCTCCGCAACGCCGCCACCAAGCTCATGAAGGGCCTCGGCTATGGCGCTGGCTACAAACACGCCCACCAATACGCCGACACCGTCACCGGCATGGAATGCCTGCCGCCGTCCCTGGCCGGTCGCGAGTTCTACCAACCCAACGACCGGGGCGTCGAAAAGAAAATCGCCGAACGTCTCCGCGAAATCCGCGAATCGAAAAAACCGTAGCGCCGCCTACTTGCGCGCCGTCACCGTAATCTCAATCCGCGCCTTGCCCACCAGCTTCGCGACGCCAACCGTCGTTCGCGTCGGCCGAGGTTCCGGGATGATGGTTGTGTAGACCGTGTTCATCCGCGCGAACATCTCCATATCGGTCAGATAAACCTGGACGGCGACGGCATCAGCAAAGGTACAGCCGCCTGCCTTCAGAATCTCCTCGACATTGGCGAGCGTCTGCTTCACTTCGTCTTCAAACTTCTCCGGATAGGCGCCGGTCTTGTCTGCACCCGTTTGACCGGAGACATACAGCGTGCCCCCGCTGAGGATGCCGGGAGAAAAATTCCGGCTCGGTTTAGCGTCTTTGGGAACGACAACTTTCTTGTCTGCCGCGGTGAGGAAGGCGGCAACCATCAAAAGGGGGAGGAATAAGCGCATAGTGAGTGTAGGATACCCCACCTATGCGCAGGAATGCCTGGGACCATGGCCGAGAAACCGCGGCACTGCGGTACAAGGCCAGGGACCACCCCGGCCAAATGCTAAGCTCATGGAACATAAGCGCTTTCCATTCCCTGGAATTCCACCCTTGCGACGTACTACCCAAAACGAATTCAAGTACCACATACCCCGATTGCTCTCGTACCGTATCACATTGAACCCGGGGTTCCATTGTTCGCTTTCCCGCCCCGTAGGAACCTAATGGAGACGTTAACGACGTCTCCATCGCGCTCCGGACGAGGAGCATGAGGATCAGGCCTTCGCAGCGGGCCAAAGATTTAGGAGGATGTATTTTGATTCAAGACAAAAACAATAGCGACCGGCGGGCCGCCGATCGGTTTCCCATCGAGCGGGAAGTCCGGTACAAGGTTCTCAACAAGAAGAACACCGACGAGATGGGGATCGGACAGACCGTAAATATGAGCAGCAGTGGGGTTTACTTCACTACTGAGCACATGTTGTTACCGGGTAAACGCTTGGAATTGGCCATAAGCTGGCCTGCGCAGTTGAATAACCAGACGGCTCTCAAGCTCGTTGCTCGCGGCAGAATCATCCGCTATGAGGAAGGACGCGCCGCCATGGAGATCCAGCAGTACGAGTTCCGCACCGCAAAGTCGGCCCAAGCCTAAACCATTGATTCGACATTCGCTACAGTAGTAACCATGAAGAAGCGATTGCTTCTGTTCGCCGCGGTTGTCACTCTGTTGATTTTGGTTGCCCTAGTGGCATGGCAAGGCTCGTTCAACATGGGCAAGTTCGGTCCGTCCTCCACCGATCAAGTCCTGTTGTTCTGGGCCATGAGCACGCTCGTTTTCCTGCTCATGGTGACGATGGCGTTTTTATTGTTTCGCATTCTGATCAAGCTTTACATTGAGCGTAGTAAAGAGCGGGAAGGTTCCGGCATCAAGGCAAAACTGGTTATGGGGGCCATGATATTGAGCTTCCTTCCCGTGATCTTCATGGTGTTGTGGAGCTATCAGGTGCTCAACCTGAATATTAAGCAGTGGTTCAGCCGGCCCGCTGAGGGGGTCCGCCTGGAGCTGATCGAACTCGGTAGTTCTATCAAAAGTGAATTCCAGCTCCGACTAAGCGCCCAAGGCCAATGGCTGGCCCGCTTGCCGGAACTGGAAGCCTACGCCATCGGAGGCGAGAAAACGACCAAGATCTTTGATCAATTCTGTGCCGATAACGATATCGCGGAAGCCTACCTGATCACCCGGCAAGCCGCTCGCCTCACCGTCTGCGGCTACGATAGTCGCGGGCGTGCCGAAAGCAGCAAGCCGACCGTCTTCCGTGTCGCCCTTCGCTCTGGAGGCACGCTTGTGGTGGCCGCTCTCTTCCCGATCGATCTCGAAACCACCGAGCGCGATATTTCGCGCTACGTTGCCGACTACGACCAGCTCAGCGTCAATCGAAAAGAGACCCGCCAACTCTACCTCACCTACCTCGCCCTCATCACGCTCTTCATCCTCTTCGTTGCCGCCTGGGTCGCCCTCTTCCTGTCCCGACAGATTACCGAACCCATCACCGCTCTCCTGACCGCCGCCCGCGAAGTCCGCGCCGGAAACCTCAATCACCGCATCAACGTCGGAGCCATAGACGAACTCGCGACGCTCATCCGCGCCTTCAACGAGATGACCCAGGCGCTCGAAACCTCAAGCCGCGAACTCGAAGCCCGGCGTCGCTTCACGGAGACGATCCTGGAGTCGATCCCCACCGGCGTCATCAGTATCACACCCGACGGACAGATTCAAACTGTGAACAGCGCCCTGCAGCAAATGTTGCCAGGCGTCCGCATCATCGATTCCATGCGCCTTGAGCACCTCTTCGGCCCTGAAGACGCAACCGAACTTCGCTACTTAATGAATCGCGCCCGCCGGACCGGCGTCGCCTCCCGCCAACTCGATCTCGCCCTCAACGGCCGTACCGTCCACCTTTCCGTCACCGTCGCCCCCATCGACCAACGCGTCACCTCCGGCTTCGTCCTCGTCCTCGAGGATACGAGCGAACTGCTTCGCGCCCAAAAAGCTGCCGCTTGGCACGAGGTAGCCCGCCGCATTGCCCACGAAATCAAGAATCCGCTCACGCCCATCGCCCTCAGCGCCGAGCGCATCGCCCGTCATCTGGATAAATCCCCGACCACGGCCGAGTTCGCCCGCGTCATTCGGGAATCAACCCGCACCATCGCTCATGAGGTCGAAACCGTGAAAACGCTGGTCGATGAGTTCTCCCAATTCGCCCGGTTCCCCGCCGCGCAGCCGCAATCGTCCGATCTCAACGAAGTCGTTGAAACCGCGCTCGCCGTCTTCGCCGGACGTCTCGACTCCATCGCCATCACCAAAAGCCTGGCGCCCTCCCTGCCTCCGCTGAACATCGACCGGGAACAGTTCAAGCGGGTGATTGTCAACCTCGTGGACAACGCCGCCGAAGCCATGGAGAATGCGCCCCTGCGCCGCCTGCTCGTCTCGACGTCGTCCCCCAACCCCGAATCGGTCGAACTTACCATCGCCGATACCGGCTGCGGCATCTCCGCCGACGATAAGGAGAAGCTGTTCCTCCCCTACTTCTCCACCAAGAATCGCGGAACCGGCCTTGGACTCGCCATCGTCAACCATATCCTCAGCGATCATCACGCCCAGATTCGCGTCGAGGATAACGCTCCGTCCGGCGCTCGCTTTATCATTGAAATACCGCTGCTTGCAGCGGAAGAGGTTACCACCAGCGCATGAAGCGCCATCACATTCTGGTCATTGACGACGAGCCCGGCATACGGGAAACACTGTGCGCCGTTCTCGAAGATGAAGGCTACATCACCGAGTCCACCTCCAGCGGAGAGGCTGGACTTGCGCGTCTGGCCGAACAGATTTTCGACTGCGTCCTGCTCGACGTTTGGATGCCCGGCCTCGATGGCATGGAGGTTCTCAACCGTATCCAGGAGCGCACCGAAGCCGACCGCCCCGCCGTAGTGATGATCTCCGGGCACGCGACCATCGAATCCGCCGTTCGCGCCACCAAGCTCGGAGCCTTCGACTTCCTCGAAAAACCACTCACCATCGAAAAAGTTCTCGTCGTCATCCGTAACGCCATCCAACAGCGCCGCATGGCGGGCGAACTCTCCCGCCTCGGCGAGTCCGCCACCCGCTACCCCATCATCGGCGACAGCGTCCCCATGAAAGCCGTGCGCCAGCAGCTCGGCCTGATGGCCGCCACCAACGGCCGTGTCCTCATCTTCGGCGAAAGCGGCACCGGCAAAGAGCTGGTCGCCCATGCGATTCACGCCCTTAGCCAACGATCGAAAGAAACGTTTGTCGAAGTCAATTGCGCCGCGATCCCGGAAGACTTGATAGAAAGCGAACTCTTCGGCCACCGCCGCGGTTCGTTCGCCGGAGCTAGCGAAGACAAAATCGGCAAGATCCAAAAGGCGGACGGCGGCTCGCTCTTCCTCGACGAGGTGGGCGACATGAGTCTCCGCACGCAAGCCAAAGTTCTCCGCGTACTCGACGAGCAGCGGGTCGAACCGCTCGGCGCCAATGAAAGTATTCATGTCGATTGCCGTGTCATCGCCGCCACCAACAAGCAGTTGGAACAGGAAATCGACCGCGGCAACTTCCGCGAAGACCTTTTTTATCGTCTTAACGTAATCCCCTTCTACGTCCCGCCGCTGCGGGACCGCGTCGAAGATGTCCCGCACCTCGCCCTGCACTTTCTGCGCGAGTTCACCACCGCCTATGGCCGCAAACCGAAAGAGCTTTCGGCTGACGCCATCGGCCTGCTCCAGGATTACGCCTGGCCGGGCAACGTGCGGGAACTCCGTAACCTAATCGAGCGAATCGTCATCATGAATCCGCAGGTCAAGATCGACGCTCGGCACATCCCGTTGCCCACCTCCCGCCGCGCCCCCGTCGAAACTTTCTCCAGTCTCCAGGAAGTTCGCGAAGCCGCCGAGCGAGAGTACATCGTCAAGAAGCTCGAAGAAGCCAAGGGCAACGTCAGTCGCACAGCCGAGCTACTCGGACTCGAGCGAAGCCATCTCTATCGCAAAATGAAGGCACTTGGGATTGCGCCAAAAGACTAGTTTGGGCGTATGATCACCGTATGAGACGCATACTCCCTCTCCTCGGCATGGTAAGCCTTCTGGTTACCGCCGCCGCGGCGCAACCCGTCGTCACCGGTGCCCTAAACACCGCTAGCTACGCATTGCCGGCCCTACCTAACGGCAGCTTGGCGCAGGGCTCGATGATCGCTATCTTCGGCCGCAACATCGGCCCAGCGGCCATTGCCCAAGCCGCCAGCTTCCCCCTCCGCACTACTCTCGGCGGTACCTCGGCCAAACTCACCACCGGTGGCACCACCGTCGACCTGATCCTGACCTACAGCCTCGCCACGCAGGTGGGAGCCATCATCCCGTCCAACACCCCGATCGGCGCGGGCCAACTCACCGTCAGCTTCGGCGGCCAGACCAGCGCCAACTTTCCGGTTAACATCGTCCGATCCAGCTTCGGCATTTTTACGTCGAACCAAGGCGGCAGCGGCCCCGGCATCGCCCAGAATTTCAACTCGCAAACCGATCAGCCCATTAACTCGATCCTGGCCTCCGCCCGGCCCGGCCAGACGATTACTCTCTGGGGCACCGGCCTCGGCCCCATCACCGGTGATGATGCCGCTGGCCCTGCCGCCGGCGACCAAAACGTTCCCGTCGAAGTCCTTGTCGGTGGCCGGCCGGCCGTCGTCCGGTATCGCGGCCGCTCGGGCTGTTGCGCCGCGATCGATCAAATCGTCTTCGACGTTCCCGGAGGCATTCTCGGCTGCTACACCCCGTTAACCGTAAAAATAGGCAACATCGTCAGCAACTCCACCTACCTCGCCATCAGCGAACGTGGCGGACTCTGCTCAACCGGCACCCCCTTCTCTGACTCCGATCTGCAGAAGGTGTTGAGCGGAGGCACCCTGAGCATCGGCGACGTCAGCCTCTCCCGGATTTCTTCGAAGCTTTCGCTCGGCCCGCTCGGCACCCAGGAAATCAAGATCGACGCCGGTAGCGGGACGTTCTATCGTTACAACGCCGCCCAACTCGCCGCCTCGCAGTTCGCCGCGAATGAGTCGTTGCCCCCCGGCACATGCCTCACTTTCGCCAGCAGCGACCAAGCGACCGGTCTGCCCGCCGACCCCATCGTCGGCACCCCCCTCGATGCCGGCCCCAAGCTGAACGTGACCGGTCCAACCGGTACCCGAGAAATCCTGAAGGAAGCCACCACCGGCGGCTACTTCGCCACGTTCTCGACCGGTCTTTCCTCCATTCCCGGCCTGCCTAGCATCCCCGGCCTTCCCGGCGGCGGCGCGGCGTCCGGGCCGTTCCTCGACGCCGGGGCCTTCACGGTCGACAACGGCTCGGGAGCAACCGTGGGCGGTTTCCGCTCTCAGCTGACCATCCCCGGGAATTTCACATGGAGCAACGAAGCTGCTGTCGTTAACGTCAATCGGGCCAACGGGCAAGAGATAACCTGGAGTGGTGCCGGAGCCAACTCGACGGTCTTCATCTTCGGCTTCTCCTTTGATGGGGCAAACAAGGCCGGTGCCGGCTTCTACTGCTACGAACGGGGCGGTGCCGGTCGTTTCACGGTTCCCGCTTCCACCCTCCTGGCGCTGCCGCGCAATACGGCAGCCCCCGGAGGCGGCGGTGATCTCGTCCCCACTGGCCAAATTGGCGTTGGCGTTGCAAGTGATCCCAGCCGCTTTACCGCCCCGAACCTCGACCTCGGCTTATTCCTCCACACCGCCCTGAACTTCAAGGGCGTTAACTACCAATAAATCGTGACGCTGGCCCGGCGATGGCAACACCCTACCCCGCCGGGCCAGCTACACTGAGTAGTTACCCCATGGACCATCCCCTCTCGGCCCTCCTGGCCGGGCCGCTTGTCGGTCTCCTCCTCGTACTCCTTCTCCCCGCCACAGTCTCCCGCTTGGTTGCCACCGCCATCGCAGCGGCAGAACTCGGGTTTTCCCTCTCCCTACTCTCCCACTTCGATCCCGCCCGCGGCCTCCAATGGGTCGAACAAGCGCCCTGGATCCCGTCCCTGGGGGCGCAGTACCTCATCGGCGTCGATGGCATCAGCTTCGCCTTCGTCCTGCTGACCACCAGCGTCTCCTTCCTCACGCTCCTCCTCCCGAACCGGGACAAGGCCTTCTACGCCTGGTTCCTCCTCCTTGAATCGGCCGTCCTTGGCACCTTCCTCTCCCTCGACCTCTTCCTCTTCTTCCTCTGCTTCGAAGTCGTCCTCGTCCCCATGTACTTCCTCATCGCCGGGTACGGCGGCGAACGCGCCCCCCAGGCCGCCATGAAGTTTTTTCTGTACACCGTCCTCGGCTCCGTCTTCCTGCTGATAGGAATCATCGTCCTCCATCACCAACACTTCCTCCTAACCCAGCAACGGACCTTCGCCCTCACCGCACTCTTGTCCACACCTCTCCCCCTCGAAACCCAACGCTGGCTCTTCTGGCTCTTCCTCGGCGGCTTTGCGGTCAAGATTCCTATGTTTCCCTTCCACACTTGGCTCCCCGACGCCCACACCGAAGCCCCCACCGCCGGCTCGGTCATGCTGGCCGCGCTCCTGCTCAAACTCGGCACCTACGGTCTCCTCCGCTTCGCCCTCCCCCTCTTCCCGCTCGCCGCCCGCGAGTCCGCCGACCTGCTCGCCGCCGTCTCCGTCATCGCCATCCTCTACGGTGCTCTCGTCTGCCTGATGCAGACCGATTGGAAGCGCCTCATCGCCTACTCCTCCATCAGCCACATGGGCTTCTGCACGCTCGGCATCTTCTCGTTCACCCCGAACGGACTTGCCGGCTCGCTATTCCAACAGATCAACCACGGCTTGGCCAGCGCCCTGCTCTTCCTGCTCGTCGGCGCGGTCTATGACCGTCATGGCTCCCGCCTTATCGCGACCTACACCGGTCTCGGCAAGTCGATGCCGCTATTCGCCACTGTCTTTCTTGTGGCCATTCTCAGTTCCATGGGCGTGCCCCCGATGAACGGCTTCGTCGGCGAAGTCGTCCTCATCCAAGGCGTTTACTCGGTCTCTCCGACGTGGGCCGCCGGAGCCATCCTCGGCATCCTTCTCGGTGCCGCTTACCTCCTCTGGCTCTATCAACGAACCATGCTCGGCGAAACGACGCCAACGGGCCTAGCCGATCTAACCTTCCGAGATGCAGTCATAACAACCCCCTTCGTGATCGGCATCTTCTGGCTCGGGCTCCAACCCGGCCCCCTGCTCGCTTGGTTCGCCCAACCGGTTACTGCGATTCTCGGGTCCCGCTAATCTGCACCAGATCATCTCCGCTCTTGGGCGGCAGCGGAGCCTGCGGCTTCAACCACCGTCCCGGCAGCTTCGTCAGATAAACCAGCCGCTCGACGAACGGCAATAGCTTCCGCACCGTCCGGCCATGAAACAACAGGCTCCCGGCCACCAACAGCGGATGCGGAATCGTCGTACAACAGCGCGCACAAATATCAATCTCGCCCGCCTTGCCCTGCGTATGCAGCCGCCGCATTCGAAGCATCTCCGGAGCGTTAAAAATCTCCGGCAACGATTCCTTGCCAATATTCCCCATCGGCTTCCCGTCCAGCATGTAGCTCTGGCAACACGGGTACACATCCCCGTTATGTTTCACATACATCGCACCCCGCCACAGGTAGTGGCAAGGATGAGCCCAATCCGCCGCCGCATGACCCGCCTCCGGCCGCATCAGATTCGTCTCGTCCGCCTTCACGCGCACTTGGTCCACCCCCGGCACCGCTGACCAGAACCGCACGAAGTCGTCGACTTCGTTCCAGTTCTTCTCCATCCGAACCATCTGCACGACCACCTGAATCCTCGCCTTCATCTCGTGCTTCCGTTGGCAAAAATGCAGAAAATTATCGCGAACCCGTTCGAACTTCGCGCCTTTCCGATAGAACTCAAAGCTCTCTTTCGTTGACCCATCGAAGCTCAATGTGATGTGCTCCAGCGTGCTCGTCAGAATCCGCTCGGTCGCCTCGGCGTCCAGCAAAGTCCCGTTCGTCGACAGCAGCGTATACACCTGATGCCGCTCGCAGAACTCAATCCGCTCGAAAATCTTCGGGTCCAGAAACGGTTCTCCTAGCCCGATCAGCATCATATGCTCACCGGTCTGCCCCGCCTCTGCCACCAGCCTCTCGAAGATCTCGCCGGTCATGTCCTCTTTCGGCTGCTTATGCGTCTCGCGCGGACACATCGGGCAATACAGGTTACACTTGGCGGTCGTCTCGACGATGTACTCCACCGGTAGCGCGTTCACCCGCTCCTGACCACGCAGGTAAGCCCCCAACAATTTCGCGCGATTCCAAATCCGCATCAACTTCCATTATTGCAGCGCGCGGCGCACGAGAAGCATCTATCGAGGGTGATCCTCGAACATCGCGTCCGCCTGCTCAACGATGCCCCACTCCGCTCGACCGGGGCACAGTACGTTCTCTATTGGGCCCAGATGAACCGGCGAGTCGAATCCAACCACGCCCTTTACTACGCCGTCGAAAAAGCGAACGAACTCGGCCTGCCCGTTTTGGTCTACGAAGGCCTCACTTGTACCTACCCTCATGCCAACGACCGCATCCATACCTTCGTCGTCGCTGGCGTCCCCGAAACCCAGCAGGCCCTCGACTCACTCGGCATCGGCTACTACTTCTACCTCCGCCAGCGACCATCCGACCCCAACGACGTTCTCTACCAACTCGCCACGCACGCCGCCCTCCTCGTCACCGACGACTACCCCACCTTCATCGCCTCCTGGCACAACTCCTCGGTCCCCGCAAAACTGGGCCTCGCCTACCATGCCGTCGATTCCAGTTGCATCATCCCGATGAATCGATACAACAAACGCGAATGGGCCGCGTACTCCATCCGTCCCAAAGTGAAGCGGATGCTCCCCGATCATCTCGAAGCGGTCCCCCCTCTGCGCCCCCAACATCGTTTCTCCGCCCCCCGCCCGCAGTGGCACACCGAGGTCACCCCCGCCAACGTCGCCACCCTCGTCGCAGCCTGCGCCATCGACCACTCCATCCCTCCCTCCATCGCCTTCCCCGGCGGCCGCGCCGCCGCCGAACGAGCCCTCCAGCGATTCCTCATCGACCGCCTCTCCCGCTACGCCCGCGACAAAAACTCGCCCTCCAATCACGTCACGAGCGAACTCTCCCCCTACCTCCACTTCGGCATCATCAGCTCACTCGAAATCGCCCTCGCCGTCGAAGGCTACGCCGCACAACACAAACTCATCGCCGTAGAGTTTCTGGAAGAGTTAATTGTCCGCCGGGAACTCGCCTTCAACTTCACCCGGTTCACCCCCAACTACGATCAATTGGAATGCCTTCCGGACTGGGCTCAAAAGACTTTAGCCAAGCACGCCCCCGACCACCGAGAATACGTCTACACTAAAGAGCAGTTTCTTAACGCCCAAACCCACGACCCGCTCTGGAACGCCTGTCAGCAGGAGATGCTTCTCCGAGGCAAAATCCATGGTTATTACCGTATGTATTGGGGCAAGAAGATCATCGAGTGGTCCGCCTCTCATGCCGATGCACTCCGCACTATGATCAAGATCCACGACATCTACGCCCTCGACGGTCGCGACCCGAACACCTACACAGGCGTCCTTTGGTGCTTCGGACTCCACGACCGCCCTTGGCAGGAACGGAGCATCTTCGGCATGGTGCGATTCATGGGCTTCGATGGCATGAAAAGAAAAACCGACGTCGACTCCTACCTTCGCGACATCACCCAGATGCAACGAACCGGCCTCGACGCGGCTCCTGGAGCTTCGCAACTATGTTTCTGACCATCTCCGGCGCTACCGGCTTCATCGGCCGCCGCCTTCTCAAAATCTACCCACCGGATAAGCACTCAGTCATCATCCTGGGACGCAAGAACCCCGAGCTCAGCCCCCTCTTTCAGTTCGGGCACTGGAACCCCACCGCGGGAGAGCCCAGCCGCGAACTTCTACAGCGCTCAGAGGTCATTATCCACCTCGCCGGTGAACCGGTCGCCCAACGTTGGACCCCGGAAGCGAAACAGAGCATCAGCGACTCCCGCGTCATTGGTACGAGAAACCTGGTCTCCGCCATCGGCAAGCTCCTTCACCGCCCCAAAACGCTCATCTGCGCCTCCGCCGTCGGCATCTACGGGGATCGCGGAGACGAAGTCCTGGGCGAAAGCGCTAAGGCCGCCTCTGGCTTCTTACCCGACGTCTGTACGGCCTGGGAAGCCGAGGCCGACCGCGCCGCCGAACACGGCCTCCGCGTCGTCAAAATCCGCATCGGCATCGTCCTCGGGGCCGACGGAGGAGCCCTCGAGTCCATGACCCCGCTCTTCCGCGCCGGCGTCGGCGGCGTACTCGGCAACGGCAAACAGTGGATGAGCTGGATCCACGTCGACGACCTCGTCGGCATGATTCGATTCGCCGCCGAAAACGAGTCCGTCTCCGGAGTGCTCAATGGCGTCGCCCCCAACCCGGTCACCAACCGCGAGTTCACCCGCGATCTCGCCAGCGCCCTCAACCGCCCCGCTTTTCTGCCCGCCCCGGAGTTCGCCGTCAAGCTCCTTTATGGCGAAATGGCTCAAATCCTCTTTGCCTCCCAACGCGTCCAACCCCAAGCCGCCCTCAAAGCCGGCTTTCAGTTCCAATTCCCACAACTGCCCGCCGCCTTGGCCGCTATTTACTCGTAGCGCATGCTATACTAAGCAGGTTATGGCAATTACGAATGTTAAGCGCTTCCGTGTCGTGAGCCCCGATGGACTCAATACGGCTACCCTCATGGCCGTTGTCCCCAAGGGTACCGACCACGAAGTTTTTTTGAAAGAGGCCTCCGCTCGGTTTGACTGGAAGTCTTGGACCGACCAGAAAGCGTCGTTGACCAAAGTCCGCGTCGGTCAGCAGAAACAGAAGAAAGCGAAGTAGTTCGCTTTGTCGCAAATGGCCCCGCGCAGGCGGGGCCATTTGTCTTTATGGGGCCAGTGTTCGCAGGCTCCGCAAGTTTCTCAGCGCTTCGCTCGCCACCTCGGTATCGACGTCCTTCGCCAATGCTTCCAAGGCCGGCTCCAGATCCCGGCTCCCGCTGCGTCCGAAGACTTGTGCCAAGCCTAGCTTTTCGGTCTTCGTCGATTGCGCCATCACTGGCATAAGCGCGGCCCGAACTGCTTCCACCCTCACCAATTCCACCAAATACCCCTCCGCCATCCCCTTCCAAGCCTTCTGGTTCAGCGTGTTCACGAGGTATCGCAGCGCATCGAACTCACCCATTCCCACCGCACCTAACCTCGCCGCCCCGAAGGCCTGCGCCAACCGCGCCCGCATCTTCACCTCTTTGCTGAAGCGCTCCCGCAGCGCCACCTCGTCCTCCGTCTTGCCCAACCTCGCCAACCCCTCAGCCGCCGCCGCCCGCAAATACTCATCCGACGAATCCAACTGAGCCATAAACAATGGGCGAGACCCCTCATCGGGAATCAAGGCCACCGCATTCAACGCCGCCCGCCGTACTCGCTCATTCCTGGCCCGTTCATAGGCGTCCCGTAACGGAATCACCGACTCCGGGTTCATCAGCAGGCCCGCCGTCTCCAGTGCCGCCAACTGCACCCTCTCATCCAGATCCCGCAGCAGATAGTGAATCTTAGGTGCTACGCTCCGATCCCTGATCTTCTCGAACGCGATCAGCACCTCATAAATCAGCTTGCCATCCTTGGCCGTCAGAGCCTGCACCAAGTCCCCCACCGCCGCCTTCCCGCGCAACACCCCCACCGCCCGCGCCGCATTCGCCCGCGCCACCATCGAATTACTGCCGTTCGCCATCTTCCCAAGCCCCGCCACTACCTCCGGCCGCACCTCGACATACCCGGGGATGATCTGGTCGTTCGTCTCCGCCCACCGACTCAAGACCCGCGTCCCCGCCCGCTTCATCGTTCCGCTCAGCCCGCTTTCCCAATATCCCGGCAGATAGAAGTTCACGACCCCGTCCGTCGCCCGGATCTGGACTTCTTCATCGGTGTCCAACAGCGCTTGTGTCAGTGGCTCCAGCGACGCTGGCCCGCCAATGGCCACCATCGAGCGGACGACCTCCCGTCGCACCTCGACATCGGGATCCTGCGCATACGGCAAGAGTTTCGGAATGCCGGCAGTCCCTTCCTTAGCCATCGACTTGGCATACTTTTGACGCTCCTTCCCAGAAGAAGTCTGAGCGGCCGGCAACCACAACGAACAAAGAACGAGAAGCAAGGCAATCCACATGCTTCTAGGACGTCCGCCGGGCCCCGAAAGTCTACCGGATAAACTCGAGCTGCACCCGGTTCGGGATCAACCCGATGTCATGGCCCATATCGAGCAGCTGCTGTGCCGCTTTCGGAATCAGATCGCCCGCGTCGACCGTGTAGTGGTTGACGTACATCCCGACAAACTTGGTGGCTAGGTCAGCCTCCATGTCCCGCGCAAACTGCATTGCGTACGTCAACGCCTCTTCGTGGTTGTCGAGTGCGTATTGAATACTCTCCCGCATCAATCGGCAGCATTCCGTGCGAATCTCCGGCTCCAGGTCCCGTCGTAGAATGTTGCAACCGAGCGGCAGCGGCATCCCTTGCGTCTTCTTCCACCACTTCCCCAAATCGATAATCTGATGAAAACCGCCCCGGGCATAGGTCAGCTGCGCTTCGTGAATCACGAGGCCGGCATCAGCCGCCCCGTCTTTCACTACATCCAGGATTTTGTCGAACGGCACCTCCACCGGGATAAAGTCCGGTTGAAAAATGCTCAGCGTTAAAAACGCCGTCGTCATTCGCCCCGGAATCGCGATCCGCTTACCCTTCAAATCCTCGGGGGTCATCGGGTGATTGGACACGATCACCGGGCCATAGCCGTCACCCACGCTGGACCCCGACGCCATCACGTAATATTTATCGGCCACATACGGATAAGTGTGGTAGGAAATCGCTGTCAACTCGTACTCGCCAACCATCGCCTTCTTGTTCAGCGTCTGGATGTCATCGAGTACATGCTTGAAATTTACGAGCTTGGAACGAATCTTCTTCGTCGCCAAACCGTAAAACATATACGCATCATCGGAATCAGGGCTGTGAGCGCAAACTACGTCTATAACCGCCATAGAGATGCTTAATTATAGCAAACGGGCCGTTTACGCCACGCAAGAAACGACGATATTATGCGCTCTCAAGCGCCAATTCCAACAACGCTGGGTGAATGTACTGCAACGCCTCATCAAGCTCAGCCAGTCCACGCTCGACGTGCGCTAAATCGAGGGTACGCCCCATCATCTCCAACATAGATGCCGCGTTGTAAGCCGCGTCGGCACCGAAGTTCGACACCGACCCTTTCAAGCTGTGAGCCGCTCGCTGCAATGCCTCCGCGTCTTGCGCGGCCACAGCCTGCCGAATCTCCAGCAGAAGCACCGGATACTCTTCCAAGAACAATCGCGCCACTTCGCGCAAAAGCTCTTCGTCGCCGCCCAAACGCTCTAGCGCCACAGCGCTGTTCAAGCGGGCAATTTGTGAGGTGAACGGCACAGGACACTCCTCAAGTAACGCTTCCGTCGCAAAAAAACAGCATGGCTTTGACAGACCTCTAGCAGACTCAGTACTGTTGCCAAATCCGCCGCTACGTTATTTAACATTTCGTCCCAGTGCCCTGATTCTTGAACAAATCGCGACGAAACACAAGCCATCCCCTCTACCGCCACTCCACCGCAGTCGGCCACGGCGTCCTGCCAAGTACTGTTCGTTCGACCCAGCTACTGTGACGTATCCTCGGTCGGGTCCACCAAACGATCCACCACCATCGAGTAGATCACCATCTTCCCGTGCCGGTCAGTTTGAAAAAAAATCCGCTGCGAGTTCGGCGAAAACGTGGGGTTCGCCAGCCGAGGGTCCGAACATTTGTGCTCGCACAAGGTCAACTCGCGCCGTACCGCCCGCAGCAGCAGCAGCAGCGTCGGCTGTGCCTTGCTCCCGCTCGCCCCCAGAAACACCGTGGCATCGCCGTTCGGTGCGAACCGTACAAACTGGCTCGTCTTAGCCAGCATCGAATTCGTATTCGCATCCGGGGCGTACTCGTGGATCTCATTCAACCGCCCTACCCCGTCCCCCGGCTGCAACAAATACAAAATCGTCCGGCCATCCGGAGACCACTGCGCCTCCAGCACCTGCCCGCTCGGCGTCTTCAACTGGCGATTCTCTTTCCCATCGAAACTGGCAAGCCACAGCCCCCCGTTCCACACATAAAATAGCCCCGCCCGCTTCGGCCGCACCCCGACCTCGGTCAAAACACCCTCAAACTCCGTCACCGTCTGCAACCCGGGCTTCCCCGTCGGCGTAAACCGCAGCCGTGTCATCGCCCCTGTCTTTTCAGCGAACACCGCGTTCAGTCCGTCTTCAGACACGCTCAACTTCCGCCCGCTCTCCCCCATCTCCGCGATCACCCGCTCGCGCAGTGCGCCAATATTGATCTGCAACAAACGAGCGCCATCGATCGCGTACAACCACCGGTCCCCGCCAGCCAGCGTCATCGTCTCCGGCTCCAAGGCCGAAAGCTCCGTCAACTGCCGCGTCTTGCCAGATTTTACGTCAATCCGGTAAGCCTGCATCCCTTGCCCGCGGTCAGAGCCACAAATCAAAAACTCCGCCCGCCGCGAAATCGTCCGCCCAGTGTTCGAAGGCAGTATGCTCACAAACTCCGGACTCGTCATCCGGACTATTTCAGACTCGGTCGTTGGATCCAGAAACCGCTGCCGATCGCCCGCCGTCTCCTGCCCCTTACCGCTCGCCGCGAGAACAGGCCGCGCGCCCATCAAAACGAAAAGCGCGCGGCGAGAAACCATCTCTATATTCTAACTTGGCTTACTCCTTCGAGTGATTGGCCTTCACGTGATCGCCGAGCAGGTCCACCCCAAAGTCCCCCGCGTAGTCCCGCCAAACCGAGTGTACGTGGTTGTTGTTGTTCTGCGTGTTGTCGTATTCAACCAAAAACGTCGGGCCCTGCACACGATAGTATTGCCCTCCGCCCTTCGCCGCCGTGCCCGCCCAGGCGAAGTACAAGTTCGTCCCCGCCGCCTTCACCTGCGCCGCCCGCGTGGCCGCCGCCTGCTCCGGAACGTTCGAAACGTACTCATCGAGCAGCGCCGCCAGCATCTCCCGCTGCTTCCCCGTCATCTTCGCCGCTGACAAACCATTCGGTTGGCCCTTTAATGCCGCCACCCGATCGGCCATCGTGAAGATGTCTTTGTAAGCCACCTCCGCCACTACCGCCGTCTTCACCTGCTCCGCGGTCAACGCTACGCGCAGCTCTCGGCCCAAATCTTCCTCCCGGCCCAATACGCGCAAACCCTTCCGCGGACCCTCTTTGATCTCCGCCGGGTTCGTGCCGAAGAACATCGGGCTGGAGGCCACACGGTTCTTCGCAATCGTCCAGTTCAGAGCCAAATGGTGCCCTTCCACCCGATACGCCCAGGTCCCACCTTCGGAAGGCGTGCCGAAAATCGAAAAGAAGTACTGCTCCGGATCCCGCCGACCCGCCGTGTCTTTCTCCAACTGCCGCAGAATATCTTCCAGGCTCATGATGCTCATCGCCTTCTGATAGCCCTGCTGCGAGACGCCGGCGCTCAGCAAAGCGTGCGCCAAGTGCCGCTGCTCGTGCGACATCTGCTTCAACGGCAATCCCTTGCGCACCTTCGGAATGAAGTGCCAGTTCTTGCGCTCATCGTCCTCGAAAGCAAACACGGCTTTCCCCTTCTGCTCGGCAGTTAAGGAAGCCAAAAAAGCGTTCGCGGTGTCCGACATCACGCGCGGCGTCTGTGTTCTGTAGCTGGCGGCCACCAGCAGTAACGCCCCTGTCGAGGCGGCCATCAATCGCAGTTGGTTCGAATTCATCTCAAGGGCCCTTCTACTACCCTCGACGATTCTATTAGAAAGGGAGGTCCTTATGCACGGTCCCTACCACAAGAGATTTCGCCAGGTACTTGTACGGGTTAATCGGCGCACCGCCCTGACGAACTTCGTAATGCAGATGCGGAGCCGTCGCCCGACCCGTGCTGCCACTTCGCCCGATCACCTGACCGCGCCGTACCTCTTGCCCAGGGATCACCTCAAAGGCCGACATGTGCGCGTAGTAAGTCTCCAGATTGCCGCCGTGGCTGATGACAATCAACTTGCCATATCCACCGCTCCAGCCTGCAGAACGAACGATCCCATCCGCCGCCACTTTAACGGGCGTTCCCGTAGTACACGAAATATCCACACCCGGGTGAAACGCCGAGCCCCCCGTAAACGGATCCGTACGCGATCCAAAGGAGCTCAACAAACGGCCATTGGTGGGCCAAATACTCGGCACCACATTCTGCTGCCAAAGCTGATTGATCCGTCGCGTGCCCGGATTGTAAACCCGCGCCGTCCGCAGCAGGTCATACTGCTCAATCGACTCTTGAAAGGTCGGCATCAGCTTCCCTTCCCCAGCAATCGACGTGGGCCCGTCCATCCGTTCCTTGATTCCGTACACCATCGAAACTTCGGAAGCCAGCATCTGCAAAGTAGCGAGCTGCTCTTTGGTCTGCTCGGTCGACCGTTGCAAATCCTGATACCGCCGCTGCAGGGAAGAAACTTCATCCCGCAGACTGTTGTAGTTCGTTACCTTCCACGCCATTCGGGCGTAGGACGAAACAAATCCGACGACCGAAAACGAACCAATCAACGCCAACATCAGCACGGTGTAGAGCACGGTATGCGATAAATGCACGCGTCGAAGGCGACCGTGGACGGAGTGGGCAATGACGACTACGAAATGGGGTTGCTTCATGCTCGATTCAATTCCGGACGCATGAGACACGCCCGAGTCCAAACGACTCAAGGGGTGTGTCGCATTTTTCACCGTATCACCCAATCAGTACCCGAGTCAACCTTAAAAGCTACAGCCGCCCGGGCCAACCCGGGGCCGTCGGCGGCAGATAGTCGTAGGTTTGCTCCATCCATTCGCCTAACTTTCGCTGCAAATCCTGCCGAGCGCCCGCATGCGCCGCACTCGTCGCCAAGTTGTGAAACTCGTCCGGATCCGTCTCCAAATCGTAAAGCTCAATCATCGGTCGGGTTGGTTGCACCAGCCTCCCATGCGCCGCCGAAAGCTTCCCTTTTCGCCCAAGCTCCAAGTAGGTCTTCCATGTCGGGCTCCCCTCCAAATCCCAAGCCGGGCGGTAGGGAAAATGCGGCACCGCTTTAAAAATCAGCTTGTGCCGCTCCGTCCGCACGCTCCGGATCGGGTCGAAGTTGTCGTGCCAGTTCCGTTCGCTGAACACGGCGTCCCTCCGGCGATACACCGACCCATTCAACAAACCCCGAAAACAAACCCCCTGCCTTTTCGCCGGAACCGGGGCGTTGGCCAAGTGGAGCCATGTCGCCGGCAAGTCCACTTGCGAAATCAACTCCTTCCGCACAACACCTCGGGCTTGGCCCGGACGAGCGACAATCAGCGGCACATTGATCCCCTAGTCGTAGCACGTCCCCTTCGCCCCAGGAAACGGCATGCCGTTGTCCCCGCTGAAGAATACGATCGTATTCTCCGCCAGGCCCCGCTTCTCCAGCAGCTCCAGGATCTGCCCACATTCGGCGTCCATCCGCGCGATGAAATCGGCATACATCCCCAAGTCTTCGCGAATCTCCGGAGTGTCCGGCAAAAACTTCGGCACCCGGACCTTCGCCCGATCATGCGGCGGATCAAACGCCTTGCCCACATAAGGCCGAGGCGGGTCCGTAAATCCAACATGCAGAAAAAATGGCCGATTCGCCGACCACTGATCAAAAAACTCCGCGAACGAAGCCGTCTTCTCAGCCCGATAGAAATCAAACCGCCGATTAAACTCGTTCCCCTGATGAACCTTCCGAAACCCACCGGTATCGTAGCCGCGTGATTTCAACAGATCCAGAAAGCTCTGCTGCCACGGCGGCATCGGCGTGTGTAAACGCGACGTGCCCGTCGTGTGCGCGGTGCAGCCCGTAAAGATCGACGACCAATTCGGACTGCACGGGGGCGACGTCACAAAACAGTTCGAAAACCGTGTACCCCGCTGCGCCAATCGATCCAGGTTCGGCGTGCGGATTCCAGCGTTCCCCACGCACCCCGAGTCAGCCGCCGTGTGATCGTCGGAAAGCAGAAAAACAATATTCGGCGGCGCCGCGGGCGTCTGCTCCAAAGCCGCCGTCGTTCCCAGAAATCCGCGTCGAGTTGGCCCTGTCATCTGCGAACAGGTTAGCCTATTTACATGCAGATAGATCTCTCCGGACGCCACGCCATCGTCACTGGCGGCGCCCACGGCATCGGCCTCGCCATGGCCCAAACCCTCGCCGCCTGCGGTGCCCAAGTCACCGTCTTTGACCTCGACGCCGCCAGCCCCGTCGACGTCACGAACCGCGCCAGTCTCAACGCCGCCTTTGACCGCTCTCCCGTTCCCGACATCGTCATGATCAACGCCGGCATCGCCTACCTCCGGCCCATCCCGGACACTACCCGCGAGGTCTGGGACAAGACGCTCTCCCTCAACCTCACCGCCGTCTTCGAAACCCTCCAAGCCGCCTCCAACCGCATGCGCGCCGCCGGCCGCCCCGGCACCATCGTCCTCACCGCTTCCACCAACTCCTACGACGGCGAAGAGAATCTCATCGCCTATAACGCCACCAAAGCCGGCGTCCTCGGCTTAGTCCACACCGCCGCCAATGAACTCGGCCCTTACGGCATCCGAGTCAACGCCGTCAACCCCGGCCTCATCCAGACCCGCCTCACCGCCGACTCCTTCAACAACGAATCCGTCATCAAGGAGTACTTCCGCGCCATCCCCATGGGCCGCGGCGGACAACCCGAAGAGGTCGCCAAGGCCGCCGTCTTCCTCGCCAGCGACTGGGCCAGCTACATCACCGGCACCACTCTCCTCGTCGACGGAGGCCAAATGGCCTGCAAGTTCGGCCCCTGGCGCGACGCCGAAGCCGACTTCCGCGACAGCCGTTGGCAGCGCCGCTAACGACTGCGCGGATACAGCGGCGAATACTGCACCATCTTCTCCCGCGTCGCCAGCTTCCCACCCTTCACCCAAGCCTCGCCCCGGGCTTCTAAATGCGCAACCATCCGCCCCCGCCATAGCCGCAGCCGCGCCCCATCGTCGCTGCGGTTAACCAACTCCCCTTGGTCACCCACCAAATCGAACAACTGCTCCTCCCCCGAAAACCCATGGAAAATGTACTTCCATTTCCCATCCGTCAACGCCGTCCACTGGTTCGTCTGGTCGTAGCAAACCCCATGCTCCAGATCAACCCACTCCCGCCAACCCTCCGTCTTCCCCTTCACTAACGGCAGCATCGACCGCCCGTCAATCGGCCGACTCGGCCCCGCCCCCGCCGCATCCAACACCGTCGGAAAAATATCCCGCAGCTCCACCGGCTGCGCAATCACCTGCGCCTTCTTTGCCCCCGACAAACGGATGATCATCGGAATCCGCGCCGATCCTTCGTATCCATATGACTTCCGCCAAAGGTGGTGGTCGCCTAGCATGTCCCCATGGTCGGAGGTATACACAATCAGCGTATTCTCGAGCATCCCCCGCTTCTCCAACGACTCGACAATCCGCCCCACCTGCTCATCCACAAACGACACCGATCCCCAATACCCCTGCCGCGATTCCCGTATCGCCGCCGCCCCTAACTCCCCCCGCCATAAGTCATTCTTCTCCGTGTTCCGCGCCCGATTCCCCTCCGCCCATTTGCCAATCGAAGCCCCCGGCAACACCCGATCCCGATAGAAATCCATCCACCGCTGCGGCGGGTCGTACGGACTATGCGGCCGCGCAAAGGACACCTTCAGAAAAAACGGCTCCGGCCGCTGATAATCTTCAAGGAACCGCACCGCGCAATCACCCGTCCATCGCGTCGGATGCAACCGCTCGGGCAACACATACGCCTTCGCGTTGTAATCGTTAAACCCCACCCCCGTCGCGTCCGGATCCAGCAACGGCGCTTGCGAGGCAAACCAACTCCGGTAGTCGCTCCGAAAATCCACTGCCTCCACCCGCCCACTCTCATCGAGCAAGGCCATCTGATACCCATGCGCATTCCGCTGTGGCGTATAGTGCAGCTTCCCAATCGCCGCCGTGAAGTAGCCCAGCCCGTTCATCGCCGTCGGCATCTCGTACGCATACCGCCCCGCCACTTTCCCATAAGCCAACATCCCGTGGTTCCACGGCGATAGCCCCGTCAGCAAGCAAGCCCGCGCCGGCGTACAAGTCGGCGTCGAAGAATAGGCGCTCGTAAACGTCGCCCCCTCCCGGGCCAAACGATCCAGATTCGGCGTATGTGCGGACCCGCCCACGCAATCCGCCCGATGCTGATCCGCCATCACGAACAACACGTTCATCCGCGTCGGCACCCGCTGCAGCAAGGCCGGCGCCGCCAACAACTCCCGCCGCGTCATCATACGTCGATCCCCTCAATCACCGCTTCAATCGTCGAAGGCGCATTCCCCTCAAACCGGTTGTTCACGAAAACATAGGCAGGCTGCTGTAACCCCAACGACCGCTGAATCAGCGCCCGCAACGCATCCCGCGACTCCACATTAGGATCCTGAATCCGCTCGTACGGCGAAAAACTCTTCACCGCGTCTTCATACGCCCGCCCCTGCCGCAGCAACGCCCGCACCACCGTAAAATCCGCCGTGTGCGCCTGCGGCATTGCACTCTGCGTTGGCAAATCCGGCATCCGCGTCCAGGCGTTAAAAATATGCGCCACCCCGCGCTCCTGCAGGGCCTCGAAGTAATCCCGCGTCATAAACTCCGCGTTCCGCAGCTCAATCGCGTACCGCGGCCCCTCCGGCAACTGATCCAAAAACGGCACCAGCCGTTCGAGAAACGCGTCGGCATCCGGCATCGTCTTCTTCGACATCTGCCCAAACTCAAACATCAGGACAATCACCCGCTTACTATGCGGCCGCAGCATCTCCAAAAACATTGCTCGAAACAAATCAAAATCGAGGAAATTCGGATTCTCCAACCCCGCCCGCCGCCCATACCGAGGATGCGACGGAAACACCTTCACCGTAATCTCCTCCGGTACTTTAAAGGCAAACCGCAGCGACCCCGGCGTGCTCGCGAAAAGCTTCCGCCAATACTCCTCCGACGGAAACTGATAAAAGCTGAAATCCCCGCACACAATCGGAAACGTCTCGGCGTACTCTTCGAGACACGTGTCTTCAAACTTTTTCGCCGAAAACTTGCCCCGCGTGAAATAGCGGTCCGGCGTATAAATCTGCCCGAGCCAACCCTCGTACTTCCACGAGCTCGTCCCAATCAAAATGCCTCGCTCGACCAGCCGCGCCAGCTTCAACGCCAGCGCCGTCGGCTCCGCCGCGAATAAAGAAAGGTTGCTTACCACGCCCGCGCCGTGCGGTACCCATACGGGTCCGCCCCCGCCTCGATCGTCCCGCCCGGCGCATACCGCAACAGCACCGGTGCCGACCCACTCGCCCATTTCGACCGCGTGCTCACTTGGTGCCCCCGCTGCGCCAACTCCTGCACCACGTTCGGTGCCATCCGCTCGTCCAAAATCAAATCACCCGGGCTCATCGCGTGGTTGTCGAAGCTCGAAACCAAATGTCGCGTCTGCAACCTCGGTGCCTCCACCGCCGTCTGCGCGTTCATCCCGAACTCCACCACGTTCAAAAACAGTTGCACCAATGCCTGGTCCTGGTTGTCCCCGCCCGGCGTCGAAAGCGCCAAATACGGCTTGCCATCCCGCGTCACTATCGTCGGGCTCAACGTCACCCGCGGCCGTTTCCCCCCCGCCAACTCGTTCGGATGCCCATCTACCAACAGAAAGCTCTGCGCCCGCTGCGTCAGCGGAATCCCCGTATCCCCCGCCACCACCGAAGGCAGCCAAGCCCCCGAAGGAGTCGCCGCAAAAATCACCCCATCCCCATCCGCCACCGCCACCGAAGTCGTATCCCGCGCCATCAGCTCATCGTCAATCTTGTGCCGCACCATCTCGTTCTGCGACGGATGCAACGCCTTCTTCCCATCGATCAACCCCGGCCGAAACTCCATAGACGCCTGCGCCCCAATCTGCTTCCGCCGCTCCGCCGCATACTCCTTCGAAAGCAATGTCAGTCCCGGCACCTTCGAAAACTTCGGGTCGCCGTAGTACGTATCCCGGTCCGCGTAGCCCAACTTCAACGCCTCCGTCACCGTGTGCAAATACGCCGTCGAATTATGCTGCATCTCCCCTAACGAACTCCCCTCCAGCAGATTCAACGTCTCCAGAAAAATCGGCCCCTGGCTCCAGAACCCCGGCTTGTAAACCGTATAGCCCCGATACGTGGTCGACGCCGGCTCCTCCGGCTCCAACCGAAACGCCGCCATATCTTCATACCGCAGCAACCCCTGATTCGCTTTGCTAAACGCATCGATCTTCCGCGCAATTTCACCGCGATAAAAGTAATCCCGCGCCGCGTCAATCCCGCCCTGCCGCGCCGCCCCTCCCTTAGTCGCCCGGGCCTCCGCCGCCGCCATCGCCCGCAATGTCCGCGCCAAATCCGGCTGCCGGAAAATCGCACTCGGAATCGGCGTAAAGCCTGGCGGCAAATACGCTGCCTTCGACGTCGGCCACATCTCAAAAAACCGTCTCGACCGCGCAATCGAACCAGCTCTCATCTCGTCCAGCGGCGCGCCGTCAGCCAAGTCAATCGCCGGCTGAATCACCTCCGCAAACGACTTCGTCCCGTACTCCCGCAACGCCACCAACCCCGCCTCCAACATCCCCGGCACCAGCGCCGGCATCATCCCCGCCACCGGCACCATCCCCTTCAGCCCATTCGGTTCCAGGTTCTGAATCTCGCCCGGCAACAGCCGCCGATTCCGAAACATCTCCGCCGTCGCCAGCTTCGGCATCGTCCCCACGCCAGCGATCGAGACGACTTTGCCCTCCTTCGTCCGAATCAAAATCGGGGCTTCGCCACCAAATCCAAAATGCGAATACTCGACGATACTCGCCGCGAACATCGTCGCTACGCCCACATCCACAGCGTTCCCGCCCGCGAACGCCAACCGCATCCCGGCGTCCGCCGCCGCGTCAGTCCCGGCACCAATCGCCACCTTCGTCCCCCGCGCCGCAAAACGCTGCGGCCGCTCCGGCTGCGGACGCCGTTGCGCCCACACCACACCCAGCAAGCCGACCGCCGCTAGCCCGATCAAGATACGTTTCATTCCAGTGCCCTCACTATAATGGAGATTCCGTCAGCAATCTGGCCCAAACCTTAAGGATACTCATGCGCCGCGTTTTTTGCTTCGTCCTCTATGTAACTTCTCTCGCCGCCGATAACAACGGCCAACTTTGGTGGAAGCACGTTCAGTTCCTCGCCGACGATAAACTCGAAGGCCGCAACACCGGCAGCGAAGGCCATCGCCAAGCCGCCGCCTACGTCGCCGAACAGTTCGAACGCCTCGGCCTCACCGCTGCCGGAACCCAGGGCTACATGCAACCCGTCAAGTTCCAAACCCGCCAAATCGACGAACCCAACTCCAGCCTCGCCATCGTCCGCAATGGTCAAACCCTCCCCATTGAACTCGGCAAACAAGCCTACTTCAACCTCCGGACCAACCCCGCCCCTAGCGTCAAAGCGCCCATGATCTTTATCGGCTACGGCCTCCGCGTCCCGGAAATGAAGCACGACGATCTCAAAGGCCTCAAGCTCAAAGGCAAAGTCGTCATCATCCTCTCCGGCGGCCCCAAAGGCTGGCCCGGCCCCCTCTCCGCCCACGTCCAATCCGACAACGTCCGCTGGGAATCCCTCCGCAAACTCGGCGCCATCGGCGTCATCTCCATCCCCCGCGTCCAAACCGTCCCTTGGCCCCGCGCCTCCGCCGCCCGCCTCCAAGCCTCCATGTCCGCCATCGCTGACGAGTCCGGCCAGCAGGTCTCGCTCACCTTCCACCCCGACCAAGCCGAAATGCTCTTTGCGGGCTCCGGCCACACCGCCAAAGAACTCCTCGCTTTCGCCGCAGCCGAACAGCCCCTCCCTAAGTTCGAACTCTCAGGCGAACTCGCCGCCACCATCGCCGTCAATCGCAGCGAACTCGAAAGCCCCAACGTCGTCGCCAAACTCATCGGCTCCCACCCCAAACTCAAAAACGAGTTCGTCGTTATCTCCGCTCACCTCGACCACCTCGGCAAGACCACCTCCTTCGCCGGCGACGGCATCTTCAACGGTGCCCTCGATAACGCCTCCGGCGTCGCCGCCATGCTCGAAGTCGCCCGCCAACTGAAGGCCGGTAAACCCCTCGACCGCAGCGTCCTTTTCGTCGCCGTCACCGGCGAAGAGAAAGGCCTCCAAGGCTCCCGCTACTTCGCCGAAAAACCCACCGTCCCCGCCAAACAAATCGTCGCCGACTGCAACATGGACATGTTTATGCCGCTCCATCCCCTCAAGTTCCTCACCCTCCTCGGCATCGACGAATCCACCCTCGGCGATACCGCCCGCACCGTTGCCAAAGAGTTCGACCTCCCCATCATCCCCGACCCCACCCCCGAACAGCGCCGCTTCATCCGCAGCGATCAGTACAGCTTCATCCGCGCCGGCATCCCCTCCCTCGCCTTCAAGTTCGGCTACGAGAAAGGTTCCCCCGAAGAAAAGCTCCAAGCCGAATGGCTGAAAACTCGATATCATGCTGTGTCGGACGATCTCCAACAACCCATCGATATCCCCGCCGCCGGCCGCTTCACCGAATTCCTCACTGCCCTCGTCACCCGCGTCGCCGGCCAACCGCAGCGGCCAAGCTGGAAATCTGATAGCTTCTTCAAACGATTCGCGAAATGAACCTGCCACTTACCCCCATCCGTTATCTCTACCGCGCCGCTGACATTTTCAACCGCCGCATCGGCATCGTCTGCGGCGAAAAGCAGTTCACCTACGGCCACTTCGCCGAACGTTGTGAACGTCTAGCCGGCACGCTTCTCGCCCTCGGCCTCGAGGTCGGCGACCGCGTCGCCTACCTCAGCTTCAACACCCATCTCCTCCTCGAAGGCTATTACGGCGTCGTCATGGCCGGCGGCATCGTCATGCCCCTCAACGTCCGCCTCACCTCGGGCGAACTCACGGGCATCCTCAACCACTCCGGCGCGCGCATCGTCTTCTACGAACCCGACTTCGCCCCCCTCGTCGCCGGTCTCGATTGCCCCGAAGTCGAGCATTGGATCGCCCTCGACAAGTTCGAAATGAACGCCCCCCCCGCCCCCTGCGACTGGACCAAAATCGACGAAAACCAAATCGCCGAACTCTTCTATACGAGCGGCAGCACCGGCACCCCAAAAGGCGTCAGCCTCACTCATCGAACCCTCTACCTCCACGCCCTTTCCCTCGCCACCACCTTCGACGACTCGACCACCAAAGTCGACCTCCACACCATCCCACTCTTCCACGCCAACGGCTGGGGCATGCCCCAAGCCTGCGCCATGATGGGCACGAAGCAAGTCATGGTCCGCCGCTTCGACCCCGCCGGCGTCCTGGCTCTGATCGCCGAACACAAGGCCACCGACATGTGTCTCGTCCCCACCATGGCCAACGCGCTCCTCAACTGCCCCCAACTCGGCCAGTTCGATACCAGCAGCCTCCGCCACATCATGCTCGGCGGCGCGGCATCCTCCCCCGAACTCATCGCCCGCCTCGAAGCCGCCTTCCACTGCGAAGCCGCCGCCGGCTACGGCCTCACCGAAACCGCCCCGGTGCTCAGCAAGGCCACCACCAAACCCGGCATCACTTATACCGACACCCCCGACCGCTACCGTCGCCAAGCCATGACCGGCTGGGCCCTCCCCGGCGTCGAACTGCGCGTCGTCGACCCCCAGGGCCTCGACGTCCCCCGCGACGAAACCTCCATCGGCGAAATCATCACCCGCTCCGACCATGTCATGGCCGGCTACTTCAAAGAACCTGCCGCCACCGCCGCCGTCATGGACGGCGCTTGGTTCCACACCGGTGACATGGCCGTCTGGGACGACGAAGGCTACGTCCTCATCGTCGACCGCAAGAAGGAAATCATCATCAGCGGCGGAGAAAATATCTCGTCCATCGAAGTCGAACGCGCCATCGCCGCCCACCCGGCGGTTCTGGAATGCGCCGTCGTCTCCGCCCCCGATGAAAAATGGGGCGAAGTCCCCGCCGCCGTCATCGTCCGCAAGCCCGGCGCCGAACTCTCCGCCGAAGAACTCCTGACGTTCCTAGGCACCCGCCTCGGCAAATTCAAACATCCTCGCATCATCGAGTTCCGCGCCGAAGCACTGCCCAAAACCGGCACCGGCAAAATTCGCAAACTCGATCTTAAGGAAGCCTTCTGGTCCGGCCGCGAAAAACGGGTCCAAGGTTAATGCATTCCCTCACCCTCGATTGCACTCAGGACGAAAAGGACGAACTCCTCGGCCGCCTCTGGGAACTCGATACCGCTGGCGTCACCGAGAACGACCTCACCGCCAGCCGAGTCTCCCTCCGTGCGTTCTTCGACGAGCCCTTCGACGCCGCCGAATTCGGCGCCTTCGACCCCCAATGGGCCGAGGAGCCCGATACCGACTGGCAAGCCGAATCCGAAGCCGCCTGGCCCGGCCGCCCCGTCGGCGACAGACTCTTCATCGCCCCCCCGTGGTGCCAGGAACCCACGCCCCCCGGTCGCGAACGGGTCGTCATCAACCCCGGAGTCGCCTTCGGCACCGGTGCCGACACCACCACCCAACTGGCCCTTGAAGTCCTCGAACGAACCGTCCAACCCGGCGACCGCATCTTCGACTTCGGCACCGGCTCCGGCATCTTAGCGCTAGCCGCCCTCCGCCTCGGTGCGGCCGCCGTCCACGGCTGCGACATCGATCACGACGCCGTCGTCGCCGCCCGCGCCGACATGCCACCGGAGATCGGCCTCTTCACCGGCTCTCTCCGGTCCATCGAGTCCCACTGGGCCGACGTCATCTTCGCCAACATCAACGCCGAAACCGTCTCTCACAATGCGGAAGAGATGAAGCGGGTACTCAAGCCCGGCGGTCGCCTGATCGTCGGCGGTATCCCACCTCGCCACGCCGAACGTGTCATCAAAGCGCTCGGCGCCCAACAATGGACTCTCCGCGAGAGAGTTGACCGAGACATCTGGGTCTGCATGGCCTGGGAGGACAAGTGAGTATGAAACGTCGAGCCTTTCTAGCCGCGCTAGCGGCCTACCCGGTAGCCAACGCCGCCGCCGCTGGCAAAATTGCAGCTCTGGAGTTCTGGCGTTTCGAAGGCCGCTACACCTACGAAGCCGGCACCGCCAACCGCCAGTTCCAGACGAACCCCCTTCACATTTACGACGCCCTCCGCCCTAAGGAATACAAGGAGCAAGGCCGCCCCGCCGGTGAATCTAAGACTTCTGCCCTGTACTTAAAGCTACGAACCGACGCCGGCCTCGAAGGCCTCTACGGCCCCATCGATGAGGAGGCCGCCGTCGTCGTCCACCGCCAGCTCCGCCCGTTCCTGCTGGGTAAGGAAGCCCTGGCCGGCGAAGCGCTCTGGGACCAGCTTTATCGTTCAAACCGTCACTCCCGTTCGAGCCATTTCATGATGGCGATCTCAGCGGTCGATAACGCCTTATGGGACCTCCGCGGCCGCTATTTCAAAGCCCCGGTGTATAGCTTGCTCGGGGGCCCCTCCCGACCCGCCGTTCAGGTTTACGGAAGCTGTCTAGGCTTCAGCGTCGAGCCAGAGTTCCTGAAGAAGAAGTGCGTGGAGCTGAAGCAGAAGGGTTTCATGCACCAGAAGTGGTTCATGCCTTTTGGCCCCGGCGACGGAGCCGTGGGAATGGAGAAGAACGTCGCGATTGTGCGGAATCTCCGTGAAGCTATGGGTTACGACGTCGACATCATGTTTGACGCCTTCATGGGCTGGGACATCAACTACGCCGTCCAGTGGGCGAAGCAGGTCGAGCAGTATCGGCCAAGATGGATTGAAGAGGCGTTCACCCCCGACAAGCTCGAAAGCTTCGCCGCCCTCCGCCGCGCGACGTCCGTCCCCGTCGCCACCGGAGAGCATTTCTACGGCCGCTGGGAGACCAAGCGTTACCTCGATGCCCAAGCGATCACGGTGGTGCAAGCCGACCCCGAATGGTGCGGAGGCGTAAGCGAACTAGTGAAGATCTGCCACATTGCCAGCGCTTATGATGCCCACGTGATCCCCCACGGCCACGGAGTCCACGCGGCGATGCATGTGGTAGCCAGCCAGAGTCCGATGACCTGCCCCTTGGTCGAGTACCTGATCCCCAAAATGACCACTTACCACCACTTCGAAAAGTGGAACCCGACCCCTGTCAACGGCAAAATCACCCTCCCCGAAACCCCCGGCTTTGGCATCATCATCGACGACGCGAAAGTGGAAAAGCGAACCCAGGTGACTTGGTAGCCCAAGCTCCGTCAGACTGACCATAAGACGTTGCTTGCAGGACTACTTTCTTCGAGACAATAGAGCTGTGAACGAAGGGCTACATTCGGCGGGGAAATTCGTTTATGACTTTTGCTTACGGTCATTTCTCCGCCATTGGAGCTACGCGAATCTCCGGGGAAAGGAGAATGTGCGATGTGTTAGTAGTCTGCCCGCCAGACGTGATTATCTTCAGCGTGAAGGAAAATGGCGCTCCAGGAAAGTGGACCGAGCGAAGTGGAGTTTCAACGCTGAATCAAACGGGCAGTCGAGGAATCGGCAAAGCAGCTTTACGGTGCCGAGCGGCGTATTCGCTCCGCCGAAAACGTAGTTCGAGCCGACGGCACAAAAAGGATAGTCCTTCCGAAGGCACCAGAGTTGCGCGTTCATCGCGTCGCGGTTGGAGTCGGCGGCCGCTTCAAGGTGCCGCTGCCGTTTGGCCACTTTGACAGGGGTTTGGTCCATGTCTTCGATGAGCTTGCCGCGTTTACTGTGCTGAGCGAACTAGACTCGGTCACGGACGTCATCGACTACCTGTCCCTCGGCGCCCCCCAGAAATTGACCACCTCTGCTCGAATAGACCTGACCAGGTCACAAACTGATCATGCCGCGTGGCATGCCGACGGGCGGGTCCGTCATCATCCGTGCCACAGGCGCGTATATCGTTGAATAGGTTTAGGCACCGACGTTTTGTCCGCGTGGCCAGACCGAGCGCCACAGGCCGATGCTCGTCGGAGAGGCAGCGCAGTCGGGGCCGGTTGGTCGAAAAGTTTGGGCGAGCCGGGCTGGTCAATTCTTCGCGAGTGCCGAAGCCTGTCGGCAAAAGAAAGCTTCGGCCGCGAAATACAGCATTTGGTCCAAGTGCAGGAGGATGACTCGCTTGCCATGTATCTTCACGCAGGACGCCAATTCCCCGCGACGCCACCCGCTGTCCTCAGCGTGCCAGATGAACTCTGGGAGGAGTTCAAAAGGAAGCCTGAGTTCATCGCCAAGAAAGAAGCCGACAAGCTCAGTTACTGTTGGGATGAATTGGTCGATGTGCTCACCGGAGATCTCTTGGGAGCCAATCTAGAACCCGGCTATTCACCCTCCGACAAAGAGCTGGTTTTGCGGGTAATGGCGCGGGAGCATCGATTTTCGCGACGGTTGCTGGGCACCGCGTTCAAAGAGAGTTCATCGAAAAATCTAGATCAACCTCTCTAGCGCGCACGCTAAAGTCACCATCGGGGATCGGCTACGTATACCTCACGATGCCTCACGGCACTGCGCGCGAGCATCGCAAAATGGACTTAACAAACAGGTGCTTCGTAGCACGTGGACTCGACCCAGATTCGGTTACGGTTATAGGCTTAGCAACCGAGCAATACCGTCCTGAAGGTTTTTCCTTCGACCTCGCCTACGTCCACCTTCCAGACAGGGGCGAGGAGGAACGAAATATCGCGACCGGGATGCTGCGGGACTTGGGATATTTCATCAGTCCGATTATCACGCCCGAGCATGTGGATGAATATCCCAAAGGCTGACTCGATTCATTCAGTGAAAGTCTCTTTCGCACGAGTTAAGGGTTCGAGGCCGCACCGGCGGCGACAGACTACTCGAACAGGTCGATATCCCACTGCTCGGACTTCTTCAGCACCGTTGATTGGAAAATCTCGCCGTGAACCAGACGCCAAACTACAGGCTCAACGGATTCACCCATCGCAAACCATCGAATCTCGCGAAGTCCCCGTCCGTCGAACACAGTTCCAATCCATACTCCATGGCAAGCGCCGCTACGTGAGCGTCGGGAATGAGTTTAGCCCCTCCGCCGAGACGGACCAAAAGGCCGCCCAGGATCTCCTGATGGCGATGGCCCGGCACCGGAACCCACGGCTCTACCTGCCCCCAAGCTACGTTCACCGGCGCAGGTCTCTCGTAGATACGGGAATTGGTCACCACCCTCATAAATCCCAGCAGGCACTCCCAGGGAAGCCCCACTCGGGCGGATTCGCTCAACTTGCCGTCCAGCCACTGAACAGCCGGTTCATGCGACGGAGATCGACGATCCCAGGCATAGACCAACAGGTTAACGTCGACCAGAATCATCTGCCGGTCACGTTCCATTCCGCCTCATCCAGCACTTCCCATGCATTGTCCAGATTGGGAAAATAGCCCCCCCCCAGATCGACCGACTGGGTTCGAAATGCCTGCGTCTCCACCGGCGAGCTCAACCGCGCCAGACCTTCCGCTGAGCGTCGTTCACGACCTTCTTCATCGTAGTCTCTCGGGACTTCCGCAACTGCTCCAGCAATATTGCAACATCGTCACCAAGGCTGAGCGTGGTTCGCATACGTCAAAGCATATCGGAAATGATGCGCTGATGCCTACAAATGAGCCGCTATCCAAACAGTGGATTGATGCGCAGTGCATCACTGGATGATGACCTTCGCATCAAAATGAAACAATCGAATCGTGCGGACTACCGTCGCCATTTCCGATCCCCTCCTGGAAAACACCAAGCAATACGCCGAACGGCGCGGCACCGCCGTCAGCAAAGTCATCGAAGACGCCTTGCGGCTTCTCCTCTCCCAAGCATCCGCCGCTCCTGCCCCGCCCTTCAAGCTCCACACCGTCAAAAGTCGACTGGTTGACCCAAACCGCAACCTAGATCGCATCTCGGGCCTCATCGCACTGGACGACGAAGAAGACTATCAAGCGAACCGGTAGCCACCATACAGATGCCCGATGTCAACGTTCTGATCTATGCCCACCGGGCCGAGTCCATCGAGCACGACCGATACGCCAACTGGTTCACGGAGCTTTGCACCAGCTCCGAACCGTTCGCCCTCTCGGAACTTGTACTACAAGGTTTCGGACGAGTAGCGACCAACCCCAAAATCTTCGATCCGCCATCCACCTCGGATGGCGCTTTCCGCTTCATCGACACGCTCTTCGCTCAACCCGGTTGTGCCTCCATCCGGCCCGGCCCCCGCCATTGGGCCATCTTCCGTCGCCTTTGTCCGGATCCGCGCGTCCGCTGCAACCGAGTCGCCGACGCCGCCCACGCCGCATTGGCCATCGAAAGCGGCTGCGTTTGGGTCACCGCCGACACCGATTTCGCCCGCTTCGCCCCCACCCTTCGCTGGCTCCATATATGAGCGTCACCTGGTAAGCGTCAACGAAATCGAGTTAATGCAATACCGCAACCCCGTCGGCGGCGGCCCGTCATCAAACACATGCCCCAAGTGCCCATCACACCGCACACACCGCACTTCAATCCGGTCCCCATCGGCCCTCTTCAACAAATTCTGTGGAGCCGCCGGTTGCCAAAAACTCGGCCATCCCGTCCCCGAATCAAACTTGTGCTCACCGGAAAACAGCGCCGTCCCGCACCCCGCGCAGTAAAACATCCCCGTGCCCTGATACTTGTCATACTCCCCCGTAAACGGCTGCTCCGTCCCGGCCTCCCGCATCACCCAATACCGCGTCGGCTTCATCACTTGCCGCCACTCCGCCGGGCTCTTCACCATCTTCTCCACCGTCACCATCCCCTTCTCCATGTCCACGACCCGCAGCATCTCCCGCTCCGGCACCACCACCTCCCGCTTCGCGCACGAAGCCAGCGGCAGCGCCACCCACCATCGCCGCGTCACTGGAAAAACTTCTCCACCGGCACAATCTTCACCTGCGTCGCCTGCAACCCCAACTTCCGCGTCGACACCACCTTGTCTTCCTCCAGAATGTCCGCCAGCTTAGGGCTGTTATACGTCATCGGCGAAGGCCCATCCCCCAGTAACTGCTTCTGCAACCCCTCGGCATCCTCCGCCACCGCCACAATCTCCAGCCGGTCCTTCCGCAAATGCTTCTTCACCGCCCGGTTCACATCCTCCACCGTCAACCCCGCAATCGCCTTCTTCACCGTCTCCGTATACTCCCCGATCCCGTAAAACTGGCTATCAATCCGATACCCCAACTCATTCGCCTTCGTCTTCAAAAGCAGATTCACGTTCCGACTCAAAAAGCTTCGCGTCTCTTCAAAGTCGCTCTCCGTCAACCCCTTATCGAGAAACCGGTCCAACTCATGCAGTGCCAACCGGAACGCAAAATGCGCCGTCTTCGGCTCCACCGGTCGAATCCACATCTGGAAAATCTGCTGCCGCCGCGCCAAATTCGGGTCCGGTTCAAACTGGTCCATCCCCCGCGGAAAATACTCGATGTAACTGTAGTCCCCGTAGTTCAACCCCCGAATCTCCCGCATCCTTTGATACAAGTTCCCCGCGCTCGACCGGTGCGGCCCAAACCACGTGTTCGCCACCAGCAGCGCCGCATAATCCGGATGGCTCCTCGTCACCGCGATCGGAAACCCCAACGAATACGCCACCGCCAAAGTCGGCTTCTTCACAATCGTCACCCGCGTCTGCCCTATCGGCTTCGGCACCGCCCGTTTCACTGCCGACGCCCTCCCCACCGGCAACTGACCAAAGTCCTTCTTCACCCGCTCCAGAAAACCCTCCGGATACTTCCCCGCAATCGCAATCGTCAAATTCGCCTGCGTCAAATGCTGCTTATAAAACGCCTTCAAGTCCGCCACCGTCAACTTCTCCAGCGACGAAATCCGCCCCACCGGATGCGCCGTCCCCTGCAACAGGTTGTACAGCACCTCCTTCCCCAACTCCTCATCGTTGTTCTGTCGCAGCGAAACCCGCAAAAACGTCAACTGATCATCGCGCAGCCGCTTCAAATCCTCCGCCCGCCAACCCGGCTGCAGCAGCATCTCCCGCAGCGTCGCGTAGTACCGTTCCAGGTTGTCCAAATGCGTCATCCCGCTGATCGTCAGCATCTCCTGGTCGGTCTGGTCCGCCACCACCGCCGCCATCGGGTACAGCTTCTCCAGAATCTCGCTATAGTTCGCCTGCGCCGATCCCCCCCGCGCCAACATCGCCGCCGTCAAGGCCGCCACGCCCTCCTTCCCCGCCGGATCGTTCAAACTCCCGCACCGAAAAACGAACCGAAAATTGATGATCGGCGACTGCCCCGGCAGCGCCACCACCTCCATCGCCCGCAACGCCACCGCCGAAACCAACAAAGCCAGAACTCTCACTTCGCCTCCTTCTTCTGCGCCAGCGTCACCACCGTCCGGCCCGCCGTCACAAAATACTTCCGCGCCACCTCCCGCAAATCCTCCGGCGTCAGCGAGGCGTAAATGTCATAAACCTGATTCATCGTCTCCGGCGTCCGCGTTAACGCAATAATACTCGCCAGATTCGCCGCGATCGCTTCGCTGTTATCCAACCCCAGAGCAAAGCTGTAGCGAAGGTTGCTCTTCACCGCCTCCAACTTCTTCGTGTCCACCAGCGTGTCTTTGAACCCATTCAACGTCGAAACAATCGCCTCCTGGACCGCCGGCACATCCGCGTCTTTTTTCACCCGCGCATACACCATGAACAAATACGGGTCCGCGTGATTCTCATACCCACCCGCCAAAACATCGTTCTTTTGCTCATCAATCACCAGCTTCTTATACAGCGGCGAAGTCTTACCCAAGGCCAACGACGCGATCAAATCCAACGCCGCGGCATCCCGCATATTCTCGGTAAACCCCGGGGTTTTGTACCCAATCATCATCCAAGGCAGCGTCGCCGTCGGCCAATCCACGTGCGCCTTCCGCTCCGCCGTCTGCACCGGCTCCACCGGAATCGCCGGCTTCACCGCCCCGCCCTTCCACTGCCCCCAGTACTTCGCCGTCAACGCCCGAACCGCCTTCTGGGCCACATCGCCCACCACCACCAGCGTCACATTCTCCGGCCGATAGAACCGCGCAAAAAACTCCTTCGAATACGCATACTGGTTCGGCATAGCCTTGATGTCCGCCACAAATCCCATCGTCGTGTGCCGATACGTGTGCTTCTCAAACGCGGTCTCCCGCAACTTCTCGTGCAGTTGGTTCGCCGGCTCCGAACTGTTCTTGTTGTACTCCCCATTCACCGCCAACGCCTCGGTCCGAAACGCGCTCTCGGAATACTCCAAGTTCTGAAACCGATCCGCCTCTAACTCCAAAATCGATTCCAGCGCCTCCTTCGCAAACGTCGCGTGGTACACCGTCAGGTCATCACTCGTATACGCGTTCGTCGCCGCCCCCGCGGCCTTCATCACCGCCTCCCACTTCTGCGGCGGATACTTCGCCGTCCCCCGAAACATGCAGTGTTCGAAAAAGTGCGCAAACCCCGACTTCCCCGGCTCCACCTCATGCCGAGACCCCACGCTCACCACGATATACACCGACACGATATTCGGAAAGTCCGTCGGAATCGTCACGAGCCGCATCCCGTTCGGCAGATCATGCTGATCGTAGCCGTAAGGAAAAATCTTTGACGGCGCCGCCGTCAAACTCGTCGCCAACACCAAACCTAAGAGATAACGCATGGAAACATTCCCCGGACCCGTTCTAATTTCTCGCCCAAAGCCAGCAACAACTCTTCACTATAAGGCCGACCCACCAACTGCACGCCAATCGGCAAACCGCTCGCGCTAACCCGCATCGGCACCGTCAAACCCGGCATCCCAAAAAGATTGAACGGGGTCAGGCACGACATCGCCTCCAACAAACTCACCCCATTCCAGTTTCGCTCACGCGGCAGAAACGCCGTCACCGCACAACTCGGCAGCAACAGCACCGGCGTCTCCTCCATCTGTTGCAACAGCGCGATGCGCAGCTTATCCCGCACCGCGAACTGCTTCACCACCTCGACTCCCGTCGGATGCGCCGGCGGATCCTGCAGCAGCTCCAACCCCGTCCAATGCGCCAACCCCGGATCACTCGCCATCATCTCCCGCTTCAACGGATCGCTCAAGACATTAAAAAAGAAATCCCAACACCGATGCGCCCGCCCAAACCCCGCAAATTCGAACCGCTCCGCCCCGCCCAACATCGCCGCCGCTTCCACCACCGCCGCCCGAATCTCCGGCACCATCGGAAACTGCTCCACCAACCCGATCTTCACCCCGTCCGTTTCCGCCGGCCGCAGCCCCATCGGCACCGAAAACGGGTCCGCCACGTCATACCCCGCCAGCACCTCGAATAACAACCGCACATCCTCCACCGTCCGCCCCATCGGTCCCACCACCCCCAACAACCCGCCCGGATGCGCAATCTCCGGCACATGCCCCGCCGCCGAAACCCGCCCCGGCGTCGGCTTCAATCCCGCAATCCCACAAAAATGCGCCGGCAGCCGAATCGACCCCCCACCATCACTCCCCACACCCCCCGCGCTCAGTCCCGCCGCAATCGCCGCCGCCTCCCCGCCCGAAGATCCCCCCGCCGACCGCTCCAGCGCCCAAGGGTTCCGCGTCCGCCCCACAATCGCGTTGTCCGTCTCGTAGTTGGCCAAAAACTCCGGGCAATTCGTCTTACCCACAATCGTCGCCCCCGCCGCCTTCAGCCGTGCCACGCAGGTCGCATCCACTGTCGGCCGCGGTGCCAACGGATACCGAGACCCGCAAGTCGTCGGCACGCCCGCGATATGCAGCGAATCTTTAATCGTCAACATCGCCCCATGCAACGGCCCCGGCCCCGGCTCCACAAAATCATCAAACCGCCGCACAAAAGCCCGATACCGATCTTCCTTGCCCCGATGCGCCTCCCACAGCTCCCGCGCACTCCACTCCCCTGCTCGTATCCCCGCCAATTGCCGCGCCAAACTCAAATGGGTCACTCCTCCATTAGACTCGAAGGGTGGAAGCTTTGACTTATCTTCAGGCCCTGGCCGCCGTCACCCAACGCGTCACCGCCCTCGCCGAAACCGAAACCGTTCCCCTCCTCGACGCCGCTGGCCGCGTCCTCGCCGCCGACGTCACCGCCGACCGCGACTATCCCCCCGCCCCCCGCAGCATCCGCGATGGCTACGGCGTCCGCAGTGCCGACCTCCCCGGCTCGCTCCAAGTCATCGGGGAAGTCCGCGCCGGAACCAGCTTCGCCGGCGAAATCCTCCCCGGCCAATGCGTCGAAATCATGACTGGTGCCCCCATGCCCCTCGGCGCCGACGCTGTAGTCATGGTCGAACACGCGACGCTTGCGGACGGCCAAATGACCACCACCCGCCAACCCCGCCCCGGCGAAAACTGGACCCCCGCCGGCTGCGACGCCCACACCGGCGGCATCGTCCTCCCCCGCGGCACCCGCCTCCGCTTCAACCACATCGCCATACTCGCCACCGTTGGCCAAGCTCAAGTCAACGTCTATCGCCAACCCCGCGTCGCCATCCTCGCCACAGGCGACGAAGTCGTCCCCATCGACGCCACCCCGACCCTCGAACAAGTCCGCAATTCGAACTCTTATTCCGTCGCCGCCCAAGTCCGCCAGGCCGGCGGCCTCCCCACCGTCCTCCCCGTCGCCAAGGACAACCTCGAAGACACCCGCCGCCTCATCGCCGAAGGTCTCACCTTTGACCTGCTCCTCCTCTCCGGCGGCGTCTCTGCCGGCAAGTACGACCTCGTCGAAATCGTCCTCGCCGAATTCGGCGCCGAGTTCTTTTTCACCCGAGTTAAAATGCAACCCGGCCAACCCCTCGTCTTCGGCCAAGCCAAGGGCAAATTCTTCTTCGGCCTCCCCGGCAACCCCGCCTCCACCATGGTCACCTTCGCCGTCGTCGCCAGCGCCGCCGTAGCCCTCCTCGGTGGCCAAGCGGACCCCAACCCCCAACTCTACCCCGCCGTCCTCCAAGGCGAACTCCGCCTCAAACCCGGCCTAACACGCTTCCTCCCCGGCTCTCTCCGCGGCCCCTCCGTCTTTCCCACAAAATACTCCGGCTCCGGCGACGTCCCCGCCCTCGCGCAAGCCAACGTCTTCATCGTTACCGACCCGGATCGCGACGTCTACCTCTCCGGTGAAGAAATCCAGGTACTCCCGCTCCTATGATCAGACTTTCCCACTACGATCCCACCGGCCGCGCCCGCATGGTCGATGTCACCGAAAAGGCCATCACCCAGCGCTCCGCCCGCGCCCATGCCTTCGTCAAAATGAGCCGCAAGGTTCTCGAAGAACTCAAGACCAACCCCAAAGGCGATCCCCTTGAAGTCGCCCGCATCGCCGGCATCCTAGCCGCCAAAAAAACCGGTGAGCTCATCCCCATGTGCCACCCCCTCGCCCTCACAAACGTCGACGTCGAACTCGTCATTGAGGCCTCCGGCATCCGCATCACGACGCTCGCCGTCACCGCCGGCCAAACCGGCGTCGAAATGGAAGCACTCACCGCCGCCAGCGTCGCCGCCCTCACTGTCTACGACATGACCAAGGCCCTCGATAAAGGCATCGAAATCCAGGATGTATACCTCCTCGAAAAGACCGGCGGCAAGTCCGGCGTCTGGAAACGGGTGAAACCCAAAGCAAAGCGGTAACATCGAAGAACCTATGAGTGTCACCCGCCGGCTCTTCTCCTCCATCGCCCTAGGCGCGCCCTTGCTTGGGCAAGATAAGCCCCCCGCCGAGCCCGAAGGCGACCTCGCCGTATTCAAAACGTTCGTCAGGAACATCGTGGCCCCGACCACCGTCACTAAGGACGGCCGCTACGTCTCCGATCTGCAGCCTCACGAGTTCCGCCTCATCGATCGCGGCAAAGAACAAACCCTTAAAGTTGAACTCGCTTTCCAACCCCTCGACATCGTCGTCTGCATCCAAGCCAACAACACCGTCGAACCCGTCCTCGATAAAATCAAGCAAATAGGCCCCCTCCTCGAAGGCCTCGTCCTCGGCGAAAAAGGCGAAGCCGCCATCCTCGCCTTCGACCATCGCAAGCGCGTCATGCAGGACTTTACCAACGACGGCGCACTCCTCAAAAAAGCCCTCGCCAAAATCAACGCCGGTTCTACCACCTCCGCCATGAACGACGCCGTCATAGACGCGGCGCGCATGCTGAAAAACCGTCCGAAAGATCGCCGCAAAGTCATTCTTCTCATCTCCGAAACTCGCGACAAAGGCAGCGAAGCAAAAACCCGCCAAGCCATGCTAGATCTCCAGTTCGGCAACGTAGTCCTCTACTCGGTCAACATTAATCGCCTCGTCACCAGCGTCATGGCCAAAGGCCCTGTCCCCCGCCCCGACGCCCTCCCCCCCGGAGCCCGCCACATGCCCGCCGGCTCTCTCGTCACCCCGGAAACCATAAGCCAGCAAACCGGCATCTATAATGGCAATGCTCTCCCCCTCGCCGTAGAAATCCTCCGCCAGATCAAGAGCATCTTTGTCGACAACCAAGTCGAAGTCTTCACCAAATACACCGGCGGCTCCGAACGGTCATTCCTCACCTACAAAGACCTCGAACGCGTCATCGCCGACATCGGGGAAGAGCTGCATAGCCAGTACATGATCAGCTATTCACCCAACAACACCGACGACGGCGGTTTCCACGAAATCACCGTCGAAGTCCTTCGCACCGGTATGAAGGTCCGTACCCGACCCGGCTACTGGATGGCTACGATTCCGAAGTAGCCAGCACCCAGGAAATCAGCGTCTCGCCTCCCGCCAAGCCACCTTGGTCCACCGCCGACACCGGAACATTTACCCGGCTCCCGTCAATTTCCGTCGTCGTCGCCCCCTGAAAGCAGTAGCGGCATATCGTTTGTACCTCCTCCCCGATCTGGATCAAATGCCCGTACAGCCGACAAGCCACCGGCCGATGCTCATACAACCGGCAAGCCCCTGTCGCCGGATCCACGACCGCGCAAGCATGACCCTTGTGCCGCGTTAAGAACCATTCCTGCCACTCCTCATTCGCCCGAAATACTCCGCTCTCACCCGGAAAGTCAGGCCCAATCTTCGCCCATAAATCCCGCGCCCGCCCCACAATATCCGCCCGCAGGTCCGTCGATGCCATCACCAACCCTCGCCGTAACCGCTCCGCATCCTGCATCGTAATCGGAAACAGTACTGAGCAGCATTCGCTGCACCCCGCCCGGCAGGCAATCCACTTCCCTGCCCGCGCGTGCGACTCCGCAATGGCCGCCGCCACCGTCTCCAAAATCACAAAATCTGTCTTCTCGTCGAATCGCATCCGCTCTACTCAGTATCATCGGAATATTTATCTCGGTCGAGTCCAGCCCACCCCGCTTGAAGGCGTCTCCATCAGCGACGGCCCCCTCATCTGGTGCAAACTCGAATTTCTAAACCCCAGCGGCTCCACGAAGGACCGCATCGCCCGCTTCATTCTCGAAAAAGCCTTCCGCGAAAAACGCGTCCAACCCGGCACCCTCGTCGTCGAAGCGTCCAGCGGCTCCACCTCCATTGCCATGGCCCTCGTCAGCGCCCAACTCGGCCTCCGCTTCACCGCCGTCATGCTCGAAGGCGTCAGCGCTGAACGCACCATGATGATCCGCGGCTATGGCGGCAACATCGTGCTCACTCCGAAAGCCGACGGCATCCGCGGTGCCCTTGCCGAAGTCGAACGCCTCGGTCAAGGCGACAACACCTTCCTCCCCCGCCAGTTCGAAAACCTCGACAACGCACTCGCCCACCGCATGGGAACGGCCCGCGAGGTCATAGACCAAGTCCCCGGTAGCAACGTCGCCGCCGTCGTCAGCGGCGTCGGCACCGGCGGCACCCTCGTCGGCCTCTACGACGGTATGCGCGATGCCGGTTGCGGCGTCGTCCCTGTCCTCGCCAAGCCCTTCACCCGCGAAGCCGTTGGCGATCTCGAATGCTGTAGCTTCAGCGCCCGCATCCCCGGCGTCATCGACGACATTCCCAAAATCTTTAGCCCCGCCCGCGTCCCCGGCCTCGAGATCATCGAAATCCAGGATCACGCCGCGATTCACAGGACCCGCGAACTCATCCGCCGAGGCTTCCCCGTCGGCCCCAGCTCCGGCCTGAGTTTCTGCGCCGCCGAAGAGATCGCCCGCCGCCTCGGCGGCCCCGTCTTCCCTGATCGCATGGAGCGATACTTCACGACGGAACTCTTCGCACCCTACCGATAATCGTCTGGCCGTTAGATTGCTCCCTACTGAGCATACTGTCCCGGCGGGACCCATTTTTGTTGCTTCTGGAACCCCTCAGCCGCGCCCAAGGTGAGCAGCGTCAAGCGCGGCCCGGGACAGTTACCCCTTCTCTAGACAGCCGACGCGATCACTTCAATCTCGATCCGCGCCCCAGCTGAGAGCCGCTTCACCTCCATCCCCGTCTTCGCCGGTGCGTGAGGGAAGTAAGCGCCATAGACTTCGTTCAAGGCCCCCAGCTCATCCACGTCGGTCATGTAGACCGTCGTTTTGGCCACCTGCGCCAAGCTGCTCCCGGCCGCCTCCAGAATCGTCTTAATATTCTCGAGCGCCTGACGATATTCCGCCACCTGACCGCCAACTGCGAATAACCCTGTCCCCGGGTCCACCCCCAACTGCCCCGAGACAAACAACAAATCCCCCAGCCGCACCGCCTGGCTATAAGTCTGGTTTCCCGGCGGAATCGCCGCCACTGCAATCGGAATCGGTATCATCCCTTTCAGCCTACCTCCCCCGGCTCCCAGCCGCTCGCCTCTTGCCGTGCCGAACATGCAGGACGATGACCGTAGAACTTCTCGAATCGGCAAAATAGATGATTCGGCAGGACTTGTAAATAAGCTGGCGAAGGTCCATGTCGTAGCATTCTTTCTCGCGGGCCCGGGAGCAGCGAGCTGAAAATCGCTCCAACGATTTAATCTGAGAATCGAGCTCTTTCAGCCAGCGTTCAGCGCTCAGCGGCGCGTGATCGGTTATCAAGAGAAGCTCATCTCAGATGCCCGCTTGGGCTTCCGGCATGACGATCACCCGATATCGTTTCATCGAAGCGAAAAGCCGTGCTCGCTCGCTAGCTCTTCAAGGAATTCTCTCAGCGTACGCCCCTCTCCACGCTTGGCCTCTTCCAGACCGCGACCCACGCCCCGAATACTTTCAAGAAAATCTTGGTCGTCAAGCAACCGTTGGTATGCCTCTGCACTCTGGACCACCACTTCGGCTTGCCCGTTCACCGTAAGCACCACGGGCTCCCCCGATTCTCTGAGCTGGCGAAGGTGTTCCTTGGTGTTGCGCTGAAAATCGCTTAACGAATGGATGTTCGAAAGGTGAACGCCCCTACCATGCAATCCACAGTAAATTGCATGCGGCAGCAATCGCCCCCCCTACCCCACAAACCGATACCCCTCCCCCCGCACCGTCAAGATATGCTTCGGCGTCTGCGCCTCCTCCTCCAACTTCTGCCGCAACCAAGCCACATGCACGTCCACCGTCCGCGGCGTGATAAACCGCTGCTGACTCCACACCTGCCCCAGCAACCATTCCCGCGTCAACACCTGCCCCCGATGGTCAATCAAACACCGCAACAGCTGCATCTCCTTCGCCGCCAGACTCACCGCCACCCCATTCCGCGTCACCGATGGCTTCGAAAAATCCACACTCACGCCCCCAAACTGAAAACGCAACACCGGCGTCAACTGCTCCTTCCCCACCCGCCGCAACAACGCCGTCACCCTTGCCAGCAACTCATTCGGATCAAACGGCTTCGCCAAATAATCGTCCGCCCCAATCTGCAAACCCTGCACCCGATCCGCCACCTGCGACCGCGCCGTCAGCATCAACACCCCCCCATCAAACCCCTGTTCCCGCATCGTCCGGCAAACCGCAAAACCATCCATCCCCGGCAACATAACGTCCAAAATCAACAGGTCGAACCGCACATCGGTCGCCATCCGGACGCCCTCCGTCCCCGTCCCCGCCGTCTCCACCGTATGACCCTGCGCAACCAATAAATCGGTCACTACCAGAGCAATATCCGGCTCATCTTCAACCAGCAGAATGCGCGAATTCGTCATACTCCTCCAGTCTCGCCCCCGGCAGCCGCAACGTAAACACCGCGCCTCCGTCAGCCAAATTCTCTCCCGCCACACTCCCACCGTGCGCCTTTGCAATCGCCGCCACCAAACTCAACCCCAACCCCGTCCCCCGCACTTGGTCCGCCTTCGCCCGCTCTCCCCGATAAAACGGCTCAAACAAATGCGCCAACTCCCCCGCCGGAATCCCCGGCCCCCGGTCTTGCACCCGCACCGTCACCTCCTGCCGCTCCCCCGTCCCGCTCACCTCCACCGTAATCCCAATCCACCCACCGTCCCCCCCATGCTTCGCCGCATTCCCAATCAAATTCTGAAACGCCCGTCGCAGCGCCACCGGATCCCCCATCACCGGCGGAATCTCCGGCGGTGCTTGCAAATCCACCTCGCAACGAGCCCCTTCAATCTCCCCACCCGCCGCCTCCAGCCCTTCATTGATCGCATCCATCACCCGCACCGCCTCATGCGCATTCTTCGCCCCGCCGCTCCGCGCCCCCGCAAACCCCAAAACCTGCTCCACCATCTCCGTCAAATTCTCCGCATGCAGCACAATCAATTTCGTATACCGCTCCCGCTGCGCCGCGTCCTTCACCACACCGCTCAGCAAGTTGTGCGCCGCCCCACGAATCACCGTCAGGGGCGTCCGAAACTCATGCGTCACCCCCGCCACAAAAGCGAACTCCATCTCCGCCAACCGCCGCGCCCGGCTCGTATTCCTAACGAGCGCCCACCCCGCCGCCGCAATCAACCCGAGCAGCAATCCAGCAATCGTCAAATTCCGCCATCGACTCACCTGCACCGCCGCATCCAACGACCCCGCCCGATGCCGCGCCGAAATCCGCCACCGCCCTCCCCCCTCCGGCCCGCCCTTCTTCCGCCCCGGCCGCAACGTCCGCGTCGTCGCGTCCGCCCCGGTCATCGCCTGCCCATATAACGTCTTCCCTCGCTCCCCCACCGTCACGCTCACGTCGAAATCCTTCTCTCCCAAATACTTCCGTGCCACCTCCGGCCAATAAGTCTCCCGCAAATATCGTTCGTCCAGCTCAAACAAATACCAGGCCACCTCCTCCCCGTCCCGAAACTGCGGACTCTCCCAAAGCAGCGAATCCCGCTCCACCCGCGGAGGCCCATACCCTTCCTCCACCCGCCGCAAAATCTCCCGCCGAAACGCATCCCACTCCGCCGGCCAGCTCATCGGCGTCTTCTCTCCCGTCGCCGGATCCAACAACTCCAGCCGCACAACTCCCTTCTCCGGCGTCGCCACCGCGATCCGACTAAACAGAGGGAAACGCCCCGTCCGCCGCAGATACTCCTTCTCCTCCCGCGGAACCAATGTCTCGGTCGCTTCCCGCACATCCCGATCAAACCCCCGCGCCATCAGCTCCAACTGCGTCGCCAACCCCGCTCCCATCTGCTGCCGCTCCGCCTCGCTCAGCTCGCCCGTCCATCGATACTGCACCGCCGCCAGCAAGCCGCACAGCCCCACCATCACCGCCACCCAGCCCCATTGCTTCACCGTTTCCCGCCAGCCCAAATCGATGCCTCCCAGCGCAACCTCCATTAGACTCCTTCTCCGCCTCTCCTTTCCGTTAAGCGATGTTAAGGCCAGCGCCCCCCGCCCATAACAGTCCTTAACGTGACATCACCCCCGATCCAGGGTTTGCTGGTGTCAGGAGCATCCAATGAAACTTACCACCGTCCTGCTCATCCCAGCCCTCGCCGCCACCCTCGCCGCTCAGCCCAATGGCGGCGGCGCACCCCGTCTCACCTCTCTGAAGGCCGTCCCCGTGCCCACGCCCCCCGGTCTCGACCGCTACGTCCGCGACACCCGCGCCCTCGTCGTCCTCGGCAAGGCCTTCTTCTGGGACATGCAAGCCGGCAGCGACGGCAAAACCGCCTGCGCCTCCTGCCACTTCCACGCCGGCGCCGACCACCGCCTCCAAAACCAACTCGCCGCCCCCGCCGCCTCTTCGGCCACCATCGCCCCCAACCAAACCCTCACGCCCGGCGACTTCCCCTTCCGTCGCCTCGCCAACCCCAACGACAACCGCTCCCCCGTCCTCCGCGACACTCGCCAAATCGCCGGTTCCGCCGGGGGCTTCCATCGCAACTTCTTCGACATCATCCCCGCCGTTCCCTACGAACAAGGTGCCGACCAACCCTCCGCCGCCCGCTTCGCCCTCAACGGCGTCCAAACCCGCCAAGTCACCTCTCGGAACACCCCCAGCGTCATCAACGCCGTCTTCAACGTTCGCAACTTCTGGGACGGCAGCGCCAAAGAAGTCTTCACCGGCGCAACGCCCTTCGGCGACTCCGACGCTGCCTGGAACGTCCTCGCTTGGCGCGACGGCCACCTCGTCAAGGAACAAATCCGCCTCGAAAACTCGAGCCTCGCCTCACAAGCCGTCGGACCCGCCCTCAACGAAACTGAAATGTCCTACCTCGGCCGCACTTGGCCCAAACTCGCCCAAAAGCTCCTCTCCCTCCGCCCCCTTGGCCGCCAGGCCGTCGCCGCCGACGATAGCGTCCTCGGCCCCTACGCCGACCCCTCCGGCCTCGGCCTCGCCGCCAGCTACCAAGCCCTCATCGAAGCCGCCTTCCAACCCGCCTATTCACAAGCCCCTGAACTCCTCGGAGCAAATTTCGCCCTCTTCTGGGGCCTCTCAATCCAGGCCTACGAAGCCACCCTCGTCTCGAACGATTCCCGCGTCGACCGCTTCCTCGAAGGCAACCAGCAAGCCCTCTCCGCCCTCGAGCAACAAGGCTTCCGCACGTTCCAAAACGGCGCATCCCAATGCACCCAGTGCCATCAGGGCGCCGAGTTCACCGCCGCTTCCTACTCTAATAAGAACCGCCGCGGCTTCAACCCCAATGACCCTCGCGACCTCGGTTTCTTCCGCACCGCCGTCTCCCCCCTCGCCGATGACCCCGGCCTTAACGCCCGCGACCCCTTCGGCAACCCTCTCTTCAACGCCGCCAACCCCAACACCACCAGCGGTGCGTTCAAGTCCCCCGGCCTCCGCAACGTCGAACTCACCGGCCCCTACTTCCACGACGGCGGCCAAGCCACCCTCGAACAGGTCATGGACTTCTACGCTCGCCAAGGCGATTTTCCCGCCGGCGGCAACCTCGGCCCCGGCATCGGCCAAATCCGCCTCAGCCCGCAGGATCGCACCGCCATCGTCGCCTTCATGAAGGCCCTCACCGACGACCGCGTCCGCTTCCAACGCGCCCCCTTCGACCATCCGGCCCTCTGCATACCCACCGGCCACGCCGAAGCCGCCCCCGGCATCCTCGCTGCCGACACCTCCGACGCCCAATTCGTCCTCAGCGCCATCGACCGCTGGGCTCACATCCCTGCCGTCGGCCGCGAAGGCGAAACCGTCCCCCTCCAAACCTTCGACGAACTCCTCCGCGGCATCGGAAACGATGGTTCCCGCGCCCATCACCTAACCACCGCCTGCGTCCCTTAATCGACGAGCATCGCTTTCCAGCCAGCCTCGTCCTGCCCCAAACTAATCCGCTTCTCACAGCGCACGAGCGGGAGCCGCAGCAATGTCGGCTCCCGCTCAATCTTGCCCAGCAACTCCCCTTCGGACTGCCGTAGATACTTCAGCCCCGCTTTCTCATACGCTTTGCTCTCGGTATCCAACATCCCCACCAGCGTGAATCGCTCGATAAACCGCTTAACCTCCCCCGCCGCCATCGGTTTCAGCTTCAAGTCCACAAAGTGAATCGCCACCCCCCGTTCTTTGAAAAACCGCTCCGCCGCCCGCGTCGCCGACGAACCCTTCACCCCAAAAATCTGCACGCTGCGCTTCTGCATTATTCCCTCCGTTTCCCTCCCACCAAAAACTGCAAGTTGCTCGTCGTCGGCCGAAACCCCAACTGCGCCGAAACTTTCAACGCCGCCTCCCGAATCACCAGCACGAACTTCCCCTGCGCCTTCGTCGTCAACACCGCCGCCGGAGCGCTCATGCTGAACGCCGCCACCGCCACCCCCTGCCGATCTCGTATCGGCGACGCGATACACCGCAAACCCACCGACCCCTCTTCGTTATCCACCGCGAAACCCGCCTCCCGGATCCGCCCCAACTCCGCCAGCAGAGCCTTCTTCTCCGTAATCGTATTTGGAGTAAACCGAGGCAACTCCCCCGCCGCCACCCGAGCCACTACTTCCGGCGGTTGAAACGCCAACAGTGCCTTCCCCAGCCCGGTCGAATGCAAGTGCCGTCGCTCTCCCGTATCGGCATAGAGATAGAGCGAACTAGGGCTCCCCACAGTGTGCAGATACAACAACCAATCTCCATCGATCGTCCCCAGGTGGACCAATCCACATGCCTGCGCCGCCGTCTCCTGCAAAACCAAAAACGCCGCTTGGTAGACCGCCGACCGCCGCAGATACCCCGTCCCCGCCCACAGCGCTTTCCCCGCCAACCGGTACCGTTTCGATTCGCTCTCTTGTTCCACGTACCCGGCCGCGCACAGCGTGGCGGTCACCCGATGCGCCGTCGCCGGAGCCAGGTCCAACTCCCCCGCGATCGCCGAAAGGCTCAGCTCATACGGGGATTGCGCGAGCAGATCCATCACCTGGAACGCCCGCAAAGTCGACGACATCGTCTCCACTCTAGCCATCGCCTTCAGTGTAGACGATTCCGCATCGCGGAACCCCGAACTAAACCGCGATCGGCGCTTCCGCCAAGTCGCTTCGCCTCGGGATGCGTTCAATCGCCGGACCAGCCAACTCACGCGCCAAGTCCAACTCGTAGGCGCTCTGCAAATTCATCCAGAAATTAGCCGACACTCCAAAATACCGGCCCAATCGTAGGGCTGTATCCGCGGTCACATTCCGCTTTCCGGAAAGGATCTGATACAGCCGGTTGGGCGGAACCTCAATCAAATCGGCCAGTCGCTTCGCCGATAGTCCGGTCTCTTCTAACTCGTCTGCCAGGATTTCTCCCGGGTGGATGGGTGTACGTGCCAAGTTATTCTCCTTCGATTCGACTAGTGATAGTCAACGATTTCGACTTCCGACGGTCCGGGCTCGCCCTCCCGCCAGACAAAACAAATGCGCCACCGGTCCTTGATCCGTATGGGAAATTCTCCCTTTCGGTCGCCCGTCAGTGCTTCCAGGCGATTCGAGTTGAGCCCAGCAAGGTCGTTCAGCGAAACTGCGGCATCCAGAATCCGGAGCCGCTTCTCAGCCTGCCGCCGAACCGCCTCCCACTGCCGAACTTTGTCTCCAGCCGCGAAACGTTCCGTGTTCCTGTCACGGTAACCAGTAATCATCCGTATCCAGAGCAGCGCCAACGACGAGTGACGTCAAGCATCAACGCTACCCTTTCCATTCCTCCTCAATCGTCGCCAAAAACTCCCGCGCCCCCGCCGCCCCCCGCATTGCTGGCCACCCGCCCATCTCCTCCCCATACAGTCGCGCCACCCAAACCGCTAACGGAATCATCGACCACCCAAAGGCCAAATTCACCAAAAACAAAGCGGTATCCAAACATCTCGTAAGCATCCAACCCCAGAAATCCCTTCATCGCCACCAGCACCCAAGGTACCCACCAAACCAACTGACCCATTAGCACCCCCCACTGCACCGTCCGTACCCGCACTAACAGCAACTGCCGCACCGCCGACACCAGCATCGCCAGCCACACCCATCCAGTAATCGCGCCGGCACCAAAAACCGCGGCTCATCCCAATGCGCCACCAAGAATTCCCCTGTCGAAGCGATCCCCAGAAACTCCACTGTCGCCCCCACCCCCACCATCCAAGCAAACCGCCGCAGCGGCGATCGCACCCGGCTCAACTTAACCTCCTGCAGCAACTTCTGGTTCAGCCGAACGCTCGCCTCCAGCCGCCCATCCTGCTCCGCCCACTTCTCTCTCAGCGCGTCAAGTTCCATAGCTCTCCCTTCATCCTCTGCTTCATCCTGCTGATCTTCGTCACCACGTCGGTCTCGGAAATCCCCAGCGTTGCCCCAATCTCCCCATAGCTGAACCCATCCAAATAAAGCAGCATCAGCGCCTAATGCAGCGGGTGCAGCCCCCCCCCTAATCAACCCACACAAAACCCGCACCTCTTCCGGCTCCCCCGGATCCACCGTCCGCCGCCGCGCCGTCTCACTCCGATAAATCGAAATCGCTACGTTCAGCGCAATCCGGCAGATTCACGTCGAAAGCTGAACCCGCCCATCAAACTTCCCGAACGATCGCCAAACTGAAACAAAATCTCCCGCGCCAGATCCCCCCCGGGTCTTTACAGTACGCATGGCAAACCTTGTACAGGATCTTCTTGTGCCGCTCAACCTAGTTTTGAAACTCCGCTCTTCCTAAATCACTTCACCTTGTTATTTGCAGGACCACCCCACAGAATCACACCTTGTCCTCTCGCAGTAACGACTGCCTCGTATACTGCTGAGGCAGGCTCACGATCGGCTCCTCCCTGCCCCCCCCCGCCTCCGTCCCACCATCCGCACGAAACCCAAATACTCCCCCTGATGCGCCTCCAGCGCCCCTATCTTCGCCGCATTATCCGGCGCAATCGCCAAGTGCCAATCCCGCCGCATGCGGATACCACAACTCGTTTGTCCACCACCCCCGCCATCCCGATCAGCCCTCCCGACTTCACAAACTGCGCCAGATAGCTCAAGAACGGCAAAGCCCGCGCGTCCGCGTGCACCGGGAAAACCCCATCCCCCATACCCGCGTCCCGCACCCTGTCCGCATTCTCCGACGCGCTAGTCTACAAATCCGTCGCCCAAACCTCCTCCCCAAACTCCCGCCGCAGAAAGATCGAAGACGCCGCCCTGCCACAACCCAAATCCAGCACCCGCCAGCCACTCCGTCGGCCACAACGGATTCGCCCCGCCGCTATCACTAGCCCGGATCCACTCCGGATGACCCCGAGCCGCCAGCAGAAACCGCTCCGATATGAACAGTTGGTCCGTACTCACAATTTCCCATACGGTAAAACGATGCGGCGAACCACCAAACCAACCGCCTTCCCCGTCACCTTCGTCACCTCCGAACACCCACACACGCCACGCGATATACTCAACGGCTAATGACCCGCCTCGCCGCCTTTCTACTCCCCCTCCTCGCCGCCTACCCCGCCGAACCCGGCCAACCGAAGCTCATAGACGCCCACGTCCACTACAACGGCAACCCGGCCTTCCTCAAAACTTATACGGACAAGCTCCGCGCCGCCGACGGCCAGGCCCTCCTCATCGCCGCCCCCAAAGACATCCCGGACGTCAAGAAATTCATCGACGCAAACCCCAACCGCCTCTTCGGCCTCGGCCAAATGTCTCTCGACGACCCCCAAGCCCTTCAACTCGTCGACGACTTCCACAACGCCGGCTTCCGCGGCCTCGGCGAACTCACCGGCCCTGAATACAGCTTCGACGACCGCCGCTACTGGCCCATCTACGAACGGGCCGAAAAGTACCGCATGATCATCATGTTCCACACCGGCATCGTCAACCGTCGTAACTTCGCCGAACCTATGAACGTCAGTTCCGACCGCATGCGCGTTTCTACCCTCGACCTCATCGCCCGCCGCTTCCCCAAACTCACCCTCATCGGAGCGCACCTCGGCAACCCCGACTACACCTGGGCCGCCGAAATCGGCCGCTGGAATCCCAACTTACTCTTCGATGTCTCCGGCTCCACCCTCTACAAAAAGCAGGCCGAACTGACTTTCTTCAAAACCATCTTCTGGTGGGACAACGTCATCAGCCCCCACACCCCAAAAACCGACATCAGCGCCTTCGAAAAACTCGTCTTCGGCTCCGACGTCTTCGGCGATAACCTCGACGAATTCGACCGCGAACTCGACCTCTACCGCAAGCTCCTCCAAGCCTGCGGCGTCTCCCCCGCATCACAGGAAAAAATCTTCAGCGGCACCCTCTGGCGCGTCCTCAACCCCAAGCCATAGCGCTCGAGTGGTGAATGGTTCTACCTGGATAAGACTCTGTTCGCCGTCGGCATCGCTGAAGATCCGAGCGCTTGCGTCTGCGCAACCCTGCAGAGATCTCTGCTAGTTGCAGCCCCTCCGGTAGAGTGACAACCCAGTCCCCACCCCCCCCCTAAATACCCGTCATCCCTTTCAAGCCAACCGAAATAAAATTCCGTTTTCGCCCTTTTTTCACACTCCTCTCGCCCCGATTCCCCCTCCCCCGCTCTGCAAGCTGAACCCTGAGGAATCACCAAATGGAGTCATTAGACTTACCCGGTAATTCGCGGGCCGAACAAGCCCGGCTCATCCACGGTCGCTACGGCCGCGCCGAAGAAAAAGCCACCGCGATCCTGCTCCGAAACGAATGCCCCGAGTAGTACGAACTCTTCCGTCAAGGCTGGATGGCTCGTCTGGCCCCCCCCCCGCACGGCTTCCGAAAGCGAACTCGTCGATAGCTTCGTGGCCAACGAATGGCGCTTGATTCGAGCCTAGGCCGCCGAAACGGCTCTCCTCAATAACGAGATTCGAGCCAACCGGGCCCAAGTCGAAATCGAAGCCCAAAAGCTCTCCGGCGCGGCGAAAGAACAAACCCGGCGCGGCGTCATCACCGCCTCGCTCTATGTCTAGTCCGCAGCCGCCGAAGGACTCGATCGCAAAATCAATCAGCTCCATCGCGCTCGATTGACCACGCTCCAAGCTTTTGCTTTCCTCCAGGATCGCTTCCCGCTCCCAGAGAGAAAAACCCAGGATATTACCCAAACCAAAACGTTTATCTGTTCGGACCCTCCAAATCTGGCTCCCGGCATGACCCAAAACAAGGGTGCCCGAACCCGAAATTGCGTTGACACTGCTCGGTTCGATCTGAGACGCTTCTCACATCAGCCAACCCCGACGTTGCCGCTTCCCTAAGGAATCTATGCGCCTGCTTTCACTCATCGCCGCCGTCACTTTGGCGGTCGCTCCCGTCGCCGCCCAAAAACTAACGAGCCCGAAGGAACACTTCGGATTCAACATTGGCGACGATTATCACCTCACGACCTATAAGCAAACCGAAGCCTACTGGAAAAAGCTAGCCACGGAATCCAATCGGCTGCGCCTCGTCGACATCGGTAAAACCGAAGAAAATCGTACCCAGTACATGATGGTCATCTCGGCCCCCGAGAACCTCGCCAACCTCGCCAAGTACAAGGGCATCTCCCAACGGCTCGCCCGCGCCGAAGGCGTCACCGAAGAACAGGCCCGCTCCCTCTCCGCCGAAGGCAAAGCCGTCATCTGGATCGACGGCGGTCTCCATTCCACCGAAACCGTCGGCACCCACCAGCTCATCGAGACCATTTGGCAGTTCGCGAGCCGCACTGACGCCGAGACGATGCGCATCCTCAAGGACGTCATCATTCTCTGCGTCCATGCCAATCCCGATGGCCACGACCTCATCAGCGAATGGTACATGCGCGAACCCGTCCCCGAAAAACGCGTCATGGACGGCGCTCCCCGCCTCTACGAAAAATACGCCGGCCACGACAACAATCGCGATTTCTACATGGCCAACCTCCGCGAGTCCGTCAACATGAACCGCCAACTCTTCATCGAATGGTTCCCGCAGATCATGTACAACCACCATCAGACCGGACCCCTCGGCACCGTCATCTTCGCCCCCCCGTTCCGCGATCCCTTCAACTACAACTTCGATCCGCTCATCGTCACCTCCATCGACATGGTCGGTGCCGCCATGCACTCCCGCTTCATCCAGGAAGATAAACCCGGCTCCACCATGCGCCGCGGCGCCGCTTACTCCACCTGGTACAACGGCGGGCTCCGCACCACCACGTACTTCCACAACATGATCGGCCTCCTCACCGAAATCATCGGCTCCCCCACCCCCATGGAAGTCGCCTTCGTCCCCAATCGCCAACTCCCCGCCGGCGACCAGCCCTTTCCCATCGCGCCCCAGAAATGGCACTACCGCCAATCGATTGACTACTCGGTCACCGCCAACCGCGCCGTCCTCGACCTCGCCTCCCGTTATCGCGAGACCTTCCTCTATAACATCTGGAAGATGGGCAAGAACTCCGTCGACCGCGGCAGCAAGGACACCTGGACCGCCAGCCCCTCCAAAATCGACGCCATCAAAGCGCTAATCGCGAAGGACCAGCCCGCCGCCCGCACCGCGGGTCCCCAGGCTGCCGCCGCCCCCGCCAGATTCTACGCGTCCATGAAGCAGCCCGATCTCCGCGATCCCCGCGGCTACATCCTCTCCGCCGCCCAACCCGACTTTCCGACGGCCGTCAAGTTCATCAACGCCCTCGTCAAAGCTGGCATCCAAATCCACAAGGCCTCGGCCCCCTTCACCGCCGCCGGCAAAAGCTATCCCGCCGGTTCCTACGTCGTCAAGACCGCCCAAGCCTTCCGGCCCCACGTCCTCGACATGTTCGAGCCGCAAGACCACCCCAACGACTTCCAGTACGAAGGCGGCCCGCCCATCCCCCCCTATGACAACGCCGGCTGGACCCTCGCCTACCAGATGGGCGTCAAGTTCGACCGCGTTCTCGAACCCTTCGATGGACCCTTCACGAAGCTAGGCTGGGGCGTCCTCGAAAAGCCCCCCGTCGGAAAACTCGAAGGCTCCGGCGCCGGCTACCTCATCAGCCACAAGGTCAACGATTCCTTCATCCTGACGAACCGGCTCATCGCCGCTAGGGAAGATGTCTATTGGCTCAAGCAAGGCATCAAGGACGATGCCCTATACGGCCCCGGAGCCCTCTACGTGCCGTCCAAGCCCTCGACGAAAGCCATCATCGAAAAGGCCGCTGCCGAGTTTGGCTTCAACGCAAAAGCCGTAGCCGCCCGCCCCGCTGGCGAAGTAATGAAGCTCGCCGCGCCCCGCATCGCCCTCTGGGATCAGTTCGGCGGCTCCATGCCCTCCGGCTGGGTCCGCTTCCTCCTCGAGCGCTTCGAGTTCCCCTTCGACGTGCTCTATCCCCAGGGCATCGACGCCGGCAATCTCCGCCAGAAATATGACGTCATCCTCTTCGTCGGCGGGGCCATCCCCCGCGCTCGCAGCCAAGGCGTCGAAACCGGTGGCCGTGGCGGCGGACGCGGTGGCGACCCCAATCGCGACAAAGTCCCCGCGGAATTCCAACCTTGGCTCGGCCGCGTTAGCGAAGAAAAGTCCATCCCTCAGCTGAAGACCTTTATGGATTCCGGCGGCACCGTCATCACCATCGGCTCCAGCAATAACCTCGCCGCCCAACTCGGCGTCTCCGTCAAAGATGCCCTCGTCGAACGCGGTAAAGACGGTCGCGAGCGGCCCCTCTCCCGCGAAAAATACTACATCCCCGGTAGCATCCTCCAGGCGAACGTCGATAATACCCAACCAGCCGCCTACGGCCTAGACGACAAAGTCGATGTCTTCTTCGACAACAGCCCCGTCTTCAAGCTCTCCCCGGATTCGGGAGCCAAAGGCGTCAAGCCCATCGTCTGGTTCGCCAGCGCAAACCCGCTTCGCAGCGGTTGGGCCTGGGGCCAGCAGTATCTCGAAGGCGGTGTCGCCGTCGCCGAAGTCCCCGTCGGCGAAGGAAAACTCATGATGATGGGCCCGGAAATCACCTTCCGCGCCCAACCGCACGGCACCTATAAACTTCTCTTCAACTCCCTGTTCCTGAGCACGGCAACCAACCAGAAGTAAGTATCAACCCACTACACGCAAAGAAGCGCCCGGTATCCCCGCGGCGCTTCTTTGCGTGTAGCGGGTATAAGATGGAGGCTAGAAAGCTATGTTGATGAAGTATCTCGTCCGCGCGATCCCAGCCGGAGCGGCTCTCCTGCTCTGGGGCCAAACAGCCGAACCGCCCTCGAAGAAGGTCGACTTCGTTCGCGATGTCCAACCAATTCTCGAAAAATCCTGCGGCAACTGCCACGGCGCGAAAGCGCAACTAGGCGCGCTCCGTCTCGACGCCAAATCCCTCGCCTTCGCCGGTGGCCAAAGCAGCCACCCCGGCCTCGTCCCCGGCAAGCCTGAAGACAGCACCATCTTCCAACGCATCGCCGGCTCCACCGACCAAGCCCGCATGCCCATGGGCTCGAAGCCGCTCGACGCGGCCGCCATCGCCACCATCAAGGATTGGATCCTCCAAGGCGCCGAATGGCCCGAAGCCGCCAGCGCTACAGCCAGCGAAATCAAAAAGCACTGGGCCTACATCCCGCCCGTTCGGCCCACCATCCGCGCCGGAGCCGGTCACCCCATCGACTACCTAGTACGTGCGAGACTCGCCCAGGAGGGCCTCCCAGCCTCCCCCGCGGCCGACAAAACGACTCTCCTCCGGCGCCTCTCGCTCGACTTGATCGGCCTTCCTCCTACCCCGGCCGAAATCGATGCTTTCCTCGCCGACAGGAGCCCCAACGCCTACGCGAAACAAATCGATCGCCTCCTCGCCTCGCCTCACCACGGCGAACGCTGGGGCCGCCACTGGCTCGACGCCGCCCGCTACGCCGATTCCGACGGCTTCGAGAAGGATAAACAACGCTTCGTCTGGTTCTATCGCGATTGGGTCATCAAAGCCATCAATCAGGACAAGCCGTACTCCCAATTCGTCATCGAGCAAATCGCCGGTGACCTCCTGCCCAACGCCACGCAAGAACAGATCGTCGCCACCGGCTTCCTTCGGAACTCCATGGTCAACGAGGAAGGCGGCGTCGACCCCGAACAGTTTCGCATGGAAGCCATGTTCGACCGCGTCGACACCGTCGGCAAAAGCATCCTCGGAGTCACCATCGGCTGCGCCCAATGCCACAACCATAAGTTCGATCCCCTCACGCAAGAGGAGTACTACAAAATCTTCGCCTTCCTGAATGATTCCGCCGAGGGCAGCGTCAGCGTCTACACCCCTGAACAGCAAATGAAACGGGCCGACGTCTTCCGCCAGATCAAGGAAATCGAAGACGACCTGCAACACAAAAACCCCGACTGGCAGCAGCGCCGCGACGCCCAAGCCAAGACCCAACCCGCTTGGACTACCTTGACGCCCGAAGTCGATGACATCTCCACCGGCGGGCAGAAGTACCTGCTGATGGGCGACGGCTCCATGCTCGCCTCCGGCTATGCGCCCACCAAGCACCGCGCTAAAATGGTGGTCAAAACTAGGGAAACCGGTCTCCACTCCCTTCGCATCGAACTACTGAAAGACCCGAACCTCCCCCACGGCGGTCCCGGTCGCTCCATCGAAGGCACCGGCGCTCTCACCGAAATCGAACTCGAAGTCGCCCCGCAAGACGCCCCCGACAAGGTCGAGAAAATCAAATTCCTCCGCGCCTCCGCCGACTTCGAAATGGCCCCGACCCCCCTCAAGTCCACCTACTGGGACAAGACCGATAACACAAAGCGCCTCCTCGGTCCGATTGCTTACGCCTTCGACGGCGACGACAAAACCGCCTGGGGCATCGACGCCGGGCCCGGCCGTCGTAACCAACCCCGCCAAGCCGTCTTCATCACCGAAAAGCCTTTCGGCTACCCCCAAGGCACCATCGTCACCGTCTACCTGAAACAAAACCACGGCGGCTGGAACAGCGACGATAACCAGAATAACAACCTCGGCCGGATGCGCCTCGCCGTCTCCCCGGCCGCCGACTCGACCGCCCAGCAGCCGACCACCTTCTCCGCCTTCCGCCAAACCGTCCCCGAGTGGAAAGCGCAGAACGAAACCATCGAAGCCCTCTGGAAGCAGCACCCCGAGCCGACGTCGCAGCTCGTCATGGCCCGCGGCGACAAGATGCGCGAGACCAAACTCCTCCTCCGCGGCGACTTCCTCAAGCCCGGTAGAACCGTCCAACCCGGCGTCCCCGCCTTCCTGAACGCACTGCCCGCCGACGCCGATGGCAGCCGCCTCTCCTTCGCCAAATGGATGGTCGATCGCCAAGCCCCGACCACCGCCCGAGCTTTCGTCAACCGCGTCTGGCAAAGCTACTTTGGCCAAGGCCTCGTCACTACGCCCGAAGACCTCGGCAAGCAAAGCGATACGCCATCTAACGCCGAACTGCTCGACCTCCTCGCCGTCGAGTTCATGGAGTCCGGCTGGAGCATGAAGAAGCTCCATCGGCTCATCGTCACAAGCGAGACCTACCAGCAGAGTTCGAAGGCCACCCCTGAGTCGCTCTCGAAGGACCAGTTCAACCGCTGGCTCGGCCGTGGCCCCCGCTTCCGCGTCGAAGGCGAAATCGTCCGCGACATCACCCTGGCCGTCTCCGGCCTGCTGAACACGAAGATGGGCGGCCCCGCCGTCTACCCCGCCGCGCCCGAGTTCCTCTTCCTGCCGCCCAACTCCTACGGCCCGAAGATCTGGAACGAAGAGAAAAGCGACGAACGCTACCGCCGCGCTGTCTATACTCACCGCTACCGCTCGGTGCCGTACCCGATGCTGTCCAATTTCGACGCCCCCAATGGCGACGTCGCCTGCGTCCGCCGCTCCCGTTCGAACACCCCGCTCCAAGCGCTCACCGCCCTGAACGAACCGATGTTCCTGGAAGCCGCCCGGGCCTTCGCCCTGAAGACCATCCGCGAAGGGGGCAAATCTGACACCGACCGTATCGAGTTCGCCTTCCGCCGCGTCGCCTCGCGGCGCCCCATGGCCGAAGAGAGAACAGTTCTCCTCGCCATGCTCGAAAAACAGACCCGCCGCTTCGCCGACGGCAAGCTCAACGCGAAAGAGCTCCTCGGCGGCGACCCGCCCACCGGCGTCTCGCCCGCCTCCGCGGCAGCTTGGACCACTATCGCCCGAGTCCTGCTCAACCTCGACGAAACCATCACGAAGGAGTAACGACCATGAGCCACAACAGACGTTGGTTTTTCGAACAATGCGGGGTCGGCCTCGGTGCCATGGCGATGAACGCTCTCGCCGCCGCCAATAGTCAGCAGCCCCACTTCGCGCCCAAGGCCAAACGGGTCATCTTCCTGTTCATGGCCGGAGCCCCGAGCCACCTGGAGATGTTCGATAACAAACCCCAGCTCGCCAAGTTCGACGGCCAACTGCCGCCCGCCGAACTGCTGAAGGGCTACCGGGCGGCATTCATCAATCCGAACTCCAAGCTCCTCGGCCCTAAGTTCCCCTTCGCCAAATACGGGCAGAGCGGGGCCGAACTCAGCGAACTGCTCCCCCATCTAAGCAAAGTCGTCGACGACATCACCATCGTCAAGAGCATGTCGACCGACGCGTTCAACCACGCCCCCGGCCAGCTCCTCATGAACACCGGCGGCATGATCTTCGGCCGACCCAGCATGGGCTCCTGGGTCACCTATGGCCTCGGCAGCGAGTCGAAGGACCTGCCGGCCTTCGTCGTCTTCTCCACCGGCAAAAAAGGGCCCAGCGGCGGTAACTCCTGCTGGGGCTCCGGCTTCCTGCCGACGAGTCACCAAGGCGTCCAGTTCCGCTCCACCGGTGACCCGGTACTCTATCTCTCAAACCCGGCCGGCGTCGACAGCGAACTCCAGCAGGATTCGCTCGAATCCATCAAGCGGTTGAATCAGATGCGACTCGACTCGACCGGCGACCCCGAGATTGCCACCCGCATCTCCAGCTACGAAATGGCCTACCGGATGCAAATGAGCGCCCCGGGCGTCATGGACCTGACCCAGGAACCGAAGCATATCCTCGACATGTACGGGGCCGACCCGGCCAAGCCCAGCTTTGCCAACACCGTGCTGCTGGCCCGGCGATTGAGCGAGAAGGGCGTCCGCTTCGTCCAGATCTTCCACGAGGCCTGGGACCAGCACGGCAGCCTGGTTAAGGACATCAAGCAGAACTGCAAGGACACAGACCAGGCCTGCGCGGCACTGATTCAGGATCTCAAGCAGCGCGGGATGCTCGACGATACGCTCGTCATCTGGGGCGGCGAGTTCGGCCGAACCCCAATGGTCCAGGGCGGCAACGATGGACGCGACCACCATCCCAACGCCTTCACGATGTGGATGGCCGGCGGCGGCTTCAAGCGCGGCTTCACCTATGGCGAAAGCGACGAACTCGGCTTCAACGTGGCCAAGGACAAGGTTCACGTCCACGACCTGCACGCAACGATTCTCAACCAACTCGGCTTGGACCACCTGAAGCTGACCTACAAATTCCAGGGCCGTAACTTCCGGCTCACGGACGTCCACGGCGAAGTGAAGCGCGACCTGCTGGCTTAAATCACCACCCCATCGCGGCGCAAGATCCGGGCCACCGGGGTGAACGGCGGAATCGGCGGCGGATCAATCCAAGTCCGCGCCCGACTTCCGAAAGCTTAAGAACGGCCGCTGTTCGCCGGTTCGATAGTAGAAAGTCAAAATGCGCCATATCGCAGGCCGTATAGTCGGAAAATCACTGATCGGCGTCGGTGATCCCCACGTCACAAAAAAGCTGCAGCGCATAGGCCCCGGCCTGCCGCTCATAAGCAATAATCACTGGCAGGTCCGCATCCACCACGGGCGACTCTCGGAGCCGACCAATTTCAAACGCGCCCGGATGGACGTTCCACTGCACCGTATGGCCGAACAAATGGCCCAACAAAAACAACCGCTCCTCGGCGCCGAGGAGGTGGTCGAGATGAATCTCCGCGCCGCTCAAGTCCCCTGTCAACGGGTCCTGAATATCCCGCGTCACCACCCCTATCCCATAGAAGGAAGTAACCCGTGCCTGCACCCGCTCACCGTACTGAGAAAAGAGAAGCATTCGCAGTATTATTAGTCTAGATGGACCCGCTGCGCGATGTAACGACGACCCAAACCGACTCAATCGTCCGGCGCGGCACCTCCGAAGAAGGGCGGTTCGTCTCGGGGACTCTACTCGGCGGCCGCTACCGCATCATCGGCATTCTCGGCGAAGGCGGGATGGGAGAGGTCTATCGAGCGACCGATCTAGCGCTGGGACAGTCCGTCGCCCTGAAGTTCCTGCGCGAGGCCGCCGCCAAGAACGATCGCCTGCTCGAACGGTTCCAAGGCGAAGTCCGAGTGGCCCGCCAAGTCTCGCATCCGAATGTATGCCGCGTGTATGACATCGGGGAAGTCGACGGGATTCCCTTCCTTTCGATGGAGTACGTCGACGGCGAGGACCTGTCGACCCTGCTCCGCAGGATCGGCCGCTTACCAGCGGCCAAAGCTACCGAAATTGCCCGCAAGATCTGTGCCGGCCTGCAAGCGGCGCACGACAAAGGAGTCATCCATCGCGATCTGAAGCCGCAGAACATCATGCTCAACAAAAAGGGCGAAGTGATGATTCTGGACTTTGGATTAGCGGCGATTGCCGATCAACTTTCCGGCCCCGAGGCGCGGAACGGCACTCCGGCCTACATGTCGCCGGAGCAGTTGAAGGGCACCGAGGTAACGGCCAAGAGCGATATCTACGCTCTCGGGCTGGTGTTGTATGAGTTGTTCAGTGGCGTGCGGCCGTACAAGGCCGGAACCGTTCAGGAGTTGATCGCCCTACAGGAGTCGGCCCGACCGAGCAGCGTCAGTTCGCTGGTGGCGGACGTCGACCCGGCGGTGGAGCGGGCGCTGTTGCGCTGTCTCGACCCGAATCCAGCGCGACGCCCGGGCTCCGCCTTGGCGGTGGCAGCGGCGCTACCCGGCGGCGATCCGCTAGCCGCCGCCCTGGCCGCGGGGGAAACGCCATCGCCCGAAATGGTCGCCGCCGCTGGGGCCACCGAGGGGTTAGCCCTCAAGTATTCCATCCCCTGTCTAGCGGCCATCCTGCTGTGCCTCATCGCCTTGCCCTGGGTTCGGCAACAGCAGCACGCGATCCACCGAGCCCCCACCGAATTCCCACCCGATGTACTGAAGCAGAAAGCGAGAGAGATGGCCGTGCGTTTCGGATACAACCAGAAGCCAGCCGACACGGCGGTCCGACTATTCGAACGGCCCTTGCTGTTGCGGCACCTGCAAACTCTTCCCGAAAGGGCTTGGGACCGTTGGCTGGCGGCTGAAGGGCCGGGACTGGTGCAATATCGAGAAGCGCTAGTCCCGCTTGCGGCGATGCCGCGAGGAACAGTAACCGAAACGAACCCAGCTCCGATCGCACCCGGAATGGTGCAAATCGAAACGGATAGCCAAGGCCGGTTGCGAGGGTTCCGCGGGGTACCGTATGCTGCCGCTCCGACAGGGCCGGCGCTGGCGACCGAGGAGATCTTCCGTGCGGCTGAACTCGACTACAGCAAGTTTGCGCCGGTTCCGCCGTTCGATAGCCCAACTGTTCCAGCTGAGCAGTTCCATGCCTGGCGCGGATCCCACCCCGGCATCCCAGATACAGCGTTGGTCGTCCAGATCGGTTCGTGGAAGGGGCAGGTGACCGAGGTAAAAATCCGGTGGCCTTGGATGAAGGACGGAACTGGGGAGTTGGCCAGCCCCCTGCAGCGGACCATTTCGCTGGTGGGACTTGCCATAGGCACTTTCTTCGTGCTGCTCCTTTCGCGGCGGAACTGGAAGTCGGGAAGGATCGACCGGAGGGGCGCTCTGCGGATAGCGATCTTCGCCGGGCTCTTGGTGGTGTTGACCTGGCTGAGTAACGCGCATTTCGTCCCGACGACGAGCTTTGTCTCGATGATCTTCGACATTTTGGCGCAGGGCTTGTTTTTTGGCGCTATCCTCTGGCTGGTCTATCTGGCGATTGAGCCTTCGCTGCGGGCGCGCTGGCCGCAATCGATTGTGACCTGGAACCGATTGCTGGCCGGGCAGTGGAAAGACGCGCTGGTCTGGAGCCATGTGCTCATCGGGGGGGCGGCAGGACTGCTGCTCATGATGGCAGTACTGGCATACGAAAACCTCCGCCTGGGAATCCAGGGACCAGGAATCGGAGGCTGGGACGCCGAACTATTGGGGACGAGGCAGTGGTTTGGCAAAATCTGCGATTTGCTGGTTGGCAGCTTACAAGCGGGACTGCTGCTCTTCCTGGTGATGAGCGGACTCCGAACCCTGCTGCGCCGGGATTGGATCGCGGCGCTGGTGATGGCCCTGATTTTTGCGGGGCAGGCGAGTGGAACCAGCCAACCGTCGGAGTGGGCCACAACATATGCCACCTACGTGGTTCTGTTTTCCGCGCTGAGCTTCCTGATGCTGCGGTTGGGATTGATTGCGATTATTGCGGCGATGTTTTTCTTCAACTGTTCCAATTCCTTGGTCTTGGGGCTGGACTGGAACGTCTGGTACGCTCCAACAGCATTCGCAACATTTTTTCTGATCCTGTCGATCAGCGTCTTGGCATTCTGGCGCTCGTTGGGAGCCCGAAATTTGATTGAATTCCCCGACGATGTTGCTCGCTGATTCCACGTTTGTTCTCGTGAGGCTAACTATGTTCCTTCGATTCACCCTTTTGTTTGTGAGCGCGAGCGCCCTGTGGGCGGCCCCCGTGCCGCCATTCACACTGAAAACGGTGGATCGCGCGCCGGTGAACCGGCCGCTGGCGCGGGTCGGTCGGCCGACGGAATTCTGGCTGGGCCCCATCTCGGAGGCCGAACGCGCCCCAAAAATGCTGAAGCCCGGGGTGATGCGGGCCGGGGTCCATCGCTTGGGCGGCGATGAGTTTTTGGGCCGCGGGAAGTGGAGCGAGTTACCGGACGGACGGGCGGTGTTTCAGGCGGCGCTGCGATCGCCGGGCGCTACCGGCCTCCGGCTCGAGTTTGTTAACTTTGCGGCCGGGGTGGGACGAGTTTGGTTGTATCCGGGCGACGAAACGAACCCTACGCAGCCGGTTGGTCCGTACGAAGGCGGCGAGGATACCTGGTCGGGGCTCGTGGAAGGCGAATCGGTGGTGTTGGAGTTTGAGGTGGCGGCGGGTGCTCCGCGGATGCTGCCGTTCCAACTGGGTCGATTCAGCCATATCTCGGCGAATGTCGGGACCGCTGCTGCTACTCGGGCAGCCGCACTGAGTTGCAACCTGGACGTGACCTGCTACCCGGAATGGGCGGAGAAGGCGCGGGGCGTGGCCCGGTACCTGTTCGAAACCAACGGCGGCGGGGCCCTTTGCTCGGGTGCGCTCGTCAACACGAGAAACAACAGCGGAATTCCCTACTTTTTGACGGCCGATCACTGCATCAGCAACGACACCGAAGCGCGTTCGGTGCAGGCGTTCTGGTTCTATCAGTCCAGCGTTTGCAATGGGGCGCCGCGGAGTCTGCGGGATGTACCGACGACGTCCGGGGCGACCTATCTGGCGGGCGGTTCGATGGAGCAAGGCGACTTTACGCTCCTCCGGTTGACGGGGACGCTCCCGAACGGCGTCACGTTTGCCGGTTGGATGCCGGAGGAGCTGCCGATGGGCACAGCGGTGACCGGGATACACCATCCCACCGGCGACTACAAGCGGATTTCGTTCGGAAACCGAGCGGAGCCGATTCCAACACGGGGTCGGCCGGAACCGAAGTTCCACACGATTGTTTGGCGAACGGGCGTGACCGAGGGCGGCTCGTCCGGTTCGCCGATTTTCACAAACGAAGGCTTGATTGTGGGCATGTTGTCGGGCGGGCCGAAACCGCCAGCCGGGAAAACGGAATGTGACCTTACCCCGGCCTACGATTTTTACGGAAGGTTTTCCACGGCATACCCGACCTTGCAAGGATTTCTCGAAGAACGGACAACCGGCCCGACGCCGACGCCGCCTCCGACCGGGGGCGGAACAACCGGAACGCTGCTGACGAGTAACGTGGCAGCTAACTTCACGGTGGGACCGGTGGCGGGCGCTTCGCTGCTGCCGGGCAGCTATCGGGTGGACGTGCCGCAGGGCGCGACCCGACTCGAGATTCGGCTGCGGACGAGCACGCCGAACGTCGACATCGACCTGTTCGCCCGGGCCGGAAGCGCTCCGGTGTTGGCGGAAGGTCGGGTAACCTCGGACTTCTCAGCGGCGACCGACAGCGGCGATGAGACGATTGTGATTACCCCTACGTCCTCTCCGGCGCTGCGAGCGGGAACCTACTTCATCGCCATGGCTCTGTTTACGACCGGAGTCGAGGCCAGAGGAACGTTGACCGCGATCGTGACGGGAGGAGGAGGAACGACAACTCCGCCCCCGACGACGTCAAACGCGGTAGCTTTAACGTCGGGTGTGGCGCGGGCGATTACTCTGGAGCCGACCACGGCGGGAACGTTGCTGACCGGTAGCAACGCCTATCGCATCGACGTGCCCCAGGGAGCGACGCGGCTGGAGATCCGGTTGGAGACCGAAACGCGGAACGTTGACGTCGACCTCTATGCGCGATTCGGACAGGAGTCGGTGGTCGCCGATCGGGCCGTTTTGGCGGACCATCGATCGGAAGGCGACGCGGCGAATGAAGTGATCACGATTACCCCCTCGACGACCCCGGCGCTACGCGCGGGAACGTACTTCATTCATCTCGGAGTGTTTACGGCGAATACTCGAATTTTGACGCGACTCACGGCTACGGTGACCGGTGGTACGGCCCCGCCTCCCGCGTCTGGCCCGGTGGTTTTAACGTCGGGAACGGCACGGGCGATTACCCTGGAACCGACGACGGCGGGCACCCTGCTCGGCGGCGGCAACGCCTATCGCATCGACGTACCGACGGGCGCGACGCGGTTGGAGATCCGGTTGGAGTCCCAGACTTCGAACGTGGATGTCGACCTGTACGCCCGGTTCAACAGCGAGTCCGAAATAGTGAATCGCGCAATCGTGGCCGACCATCGATCGGAGGGCCCGGACGGGAACGAGGTGATCACGATTACCCCGACTTCGAGCCCGGCGCTGCGCGCCGGGACGTACTTCATCAACTTAGGCATATTCACGGCCAACACCCGGATTTCCGCGCGGCTGACGGCCACCGTTACCAGCGTCGGGACGACGCCGACACCGCCTCCGACGGGGAATCGGACCCTGACTTCGGGGGCGCCGAGCGCGTATTCGCTCGAACCGGTAAGCGGCCCGGCGTTGATCAGCGCCGAAAACGCGTACCAGATTTCGGTTCCGGCGGGGGCGACCCGGCTGGAAGTACGGATTCGGACGACGACTCCGGGAGCGGACGTGGACCTGTACGTGCGAGCGGGAGAGGTGCCACGCGCAAGCAGTGGCGCAGTGCAGGCCGACTACTCATCCGAGGGGGACACTGGGGACGAGACGATTGTAATCACGCCCCAATCAACGCCGCCGCTGCGCGCCGGCACGTATTTCATCGCGCTGGGCGTTTTCACGCCAAACAAACGGATTGATGGCACGGTGCTCGCCACCGTGACGACGGCGGGCTCTTCGAACACGGTAGGTCAACCACTGATCGCGGGTCTGTTGCAGCGCTTCGCCATCGCACCGGTGAGTGCGGCGGCACTGATCGCCGACCCGTCATTCCGGATAGACGTGCCGTCGGGGACGGGTCGAGTTCGCGTCGTGTTACAGACGACGACCCCGAATGCGGACGTGGACCTGTACGCTCGATTTGCGCAGGCCCCGGCGATCACGGGTGGGGCGGTCGTGGCGGACTACAAATCGGAAGGCTCGGCCGGGGACGAAAGCTTGGATATTACGCCCCAGTCGACGCCGGCATTGCGGAGCGGAACGCTCTTCATTTCGTTGGGTTTGTTTGCGACCGGGGTGCGGGTGGAAGGTTCGGTAGTCGTCTACATCGACTCCGCGGCGCCGCCGCCGCAAAACGCGGTTGAATTAAGTTCGGGAGTACCGGGACGGTTTACGCTACCAGCGACGGCCGAGCCGACGCTTTATTCGGGGACGTCCGGATTCCGGATTCAGGTTCCGGTGGGAGCAACAAGCCTAACGGTTCGGTTGAACACGACGACGCCGAATGCGGACGTGGATCTGTATGTTCGTCGGGGGTCGGATGTGGACTTGGGCGACGGTGAGATTCTGGCCGACTTCTTTGCGGAAGGGCCGACCGGGAACGAATCACTGACGATTACCCGAACGTCGAACCCTCCGCTTGAACCGGGGACGTACTTCATCGCGTTGGCCAACTTTGCTCGGAACACACAGGTGACCGGGGTCGTGACCGCGACGGTGGAGCGGGCCCCGGCGGTGCCAACGACGGGCCAACGGCTGACCTTCGGCCAGCCCACCGCTTGGCGCTTTGGGGCGGTGACGGGTCCGACGCTCCTATCGGGAGACAACGCGTTTCGCCTGGACGTGACCAATGTGTCGCGGATGGAGATCGAACTGAACACAGATACGCCCGGGGCGGACCTGGATCTCTATGTTCGGTATGGGTCTCCGCCGGTCGTTCAAAACGGCAACGTGGTGGCTGATTTCAGCTCCACGGGGTTGACCGGGAACGAGAAGATCACCATCGCGCCCGGGGCGAATTCGCCGCTGCGGACGGGCACCTACTATGTGGCGCTCGTGGTTTTCACGCCGGGCGTGGCCACTTCGGGAACGATCTTGACCAAGGACTTGTCGGACAGCAGCGGGGAGGACCTGAAGCTTTCGGCGCGGCGGAAGTTCGGAAATAAAGCAGTGGAGGCCGGGCTGAGCAAGTCGACGCAGCCGGAGGATCCGATGTCGGCGGACGGGCAGCAGCCAATTAAAGGCAAGTACGGCCCGATACGAGAGCAGGAATAGCGTCGGCGCGAAGGAGCTCGAAGACGGCGACGGCCACCGAAAGGGTGGCCGGGCCGAGGAAGAGTCCGAGGAAACCGAAGGCCTCCACCCCGCCGAGCAAAGCAAAGAAGACAAGCAGCGGATGGAGGTTCACGCGGCGGCTGGTGACGCAATGGCGGATGAAGTTATCGGCTAGGCCAATGACCCCGGTGCCGAAGCCGACGAGGATAGCGACTTTGCCCCAACTGCCGCCGATGTCCAGCAGTAGCGCGGCGGGGACCCAGAGAGCAGGGGACTGGAGACCGAGTAGATAAAAGATCAGCGCGCTAAGTTCGCCTTGGGTAAGCGCGACCGCACTAACGCCGTAGACGTTGGCCAGGACGCTTTCACCGATGTCGGTGAAGAGCCGATCGACGGCCCCGTGGGCAAGAGGGATGATAACGACCAATCGATTTTTGATCCGGACGCCATCGCCAAACAAGCAGAAGAGGCTGAAAAGGGTGACGATGGTGCTGAGGGTGAGCGAGACAAGGTTCGCGAGGACGTCACGGCCCCAGGGCGAGGGCGGTGCCGCCGAACGCTTGCAGGCGATCGATGAGGGCGGTTCGGATGTGTTCTTCGGTTTCGGGAGATTCAACGCCAGCCAAGGAAGTAGAGCGGTGGAGGAGGTTGGCTATCCATTCGGCCCAGCCTCCGCCGGCGGCGCTCTTGCTCGACGCCAGGTCGTAGAGTTGGCGGCCTTCGCGCAGCACAGCGGACCCAATACCGATGGAGGGAAGGGAGATGAACACGATGGCCAGCAGGACGGAGAGGGAGGCGAGACCGGGGCGGCCGAGGAGTCGATGGATGCGGTGGCAAAACCGGGACCTTTTTCTCGGAATTGCGTCGGAGATGATTCGGCGGATTTTGGTGGATCACGCCCGAGCGACCCGGGCGGCCAAGCGCGGGAGCGGGGCGGTGGCGCTATCGCTGGATGAGGCGCTGGGGGTGGCGGAGAAGAAAAACCTCGAAATGATCACGCTCGACGACGCGTTGCGGAGATTGGCGAGATGCGATTTCCACGGGGCTGGCGATTGAGGAGAGTGCCGAGGCGTTGGGAATTTCGCCAGCGACAGTAAAGCGGGATTGGGTGACGGCTAAGGCGTGGCGGTTCCGCAAGATGTCGAGGCAGCCATGATCACGTCTCCGGTGCCATGGGAGCGGGTGAAAAAGGTTTCCACAGAGCGCGACTCTTGCCCGCGGAGGACCGGAATGCGTTTTTGGCGGAGTCGGGAGATGCCGAGGTTAGGAGTTTGCTCGAGGCGCAAGAGCAGGCGAGCAGTTTGGAGGACGACCCGGTGATGGAGAATCGTGCGGGGTGGCGGACCGGCCATGATCTACTGGAGCGGCAGTTGGGGGAAGGGGAAAGGGGGTGGTGAAGCGAATCCGAGCGGGGAAATTTAACGAAAGCGTGGCGCGCCGGTTTCGGAATGAGCGGTAGATTTTGGCTCGGCGGCATCACGCCAATATTACGCAGTTGCTGGATGGAGCGGTGACTCCGGAGAGGATGCACTGTCTGGTGATGGAGTACCTGGCCGGCCAGCCGCTGGACCGGTATTGGCGGAGTCGGCCGGTAGGGTTGGGCGAGCGATTGCGACTGTTTCTCGAAATCTATGCCGCGGTGGAGGAGGCGCATCGGAACCTGATTGTGCAGGGAAACTCGAAGCCGAGCAACGTGCTGGCGACGGGTAAAGGGCAGGTGAAGCTGTTGGATTTTTGGATCTCCCCGTTACTGGGGGGAGGAGACTGAACAGGCTACGTTGCAGGCGATGACCCCGGCGTGGGCGAATCCGGAACCGCTGCGGGGTGGCGCCGCTAATATCGACCGAATGTTACGCTTTGGGGCGCCTGTTGTATTTTCTGCTGACGGGGACGCCGGCGGTGAACCCGGCGGGGCGGACGCCGCGCGAGGTGCTGGAGTGGCTGAAGGGGCGAAGCCGGTGCGGCCGAGCCGGGCAGCGGTGGATCCGGAGCTCGCGGGGGATTTGGACAACATCGCGTTGAAGGTGCCGGAGTTTTCGTCGGAGGATCGGTATCGGACCGTCGAGTTGCTGGCCGATGATGTCCGGGCGCATTTGGGTTCGCGGCCGATTTCAGCGCGGACTCATACGTGGTGAAGCGGAACCGGAGGGCTGGTGGCGTTAGCACTGCTGGTGGGTTTGGGGACGACACTATGGCAGGCGCGGATTGCGCAACAGAATTACGAACGGGCGGAACGGCGGTTTGCGGATGTGAGGCGGTTGGCGAACTCGTTTTTGTTTGAGATGGACGAACCAATTGCGAAGCTGCCGGGGTCGACATCGGTACGGGGAGGACGCTCGTCAGGAACGGGTTGCATTATTTGGATAGTTTGGCAGAGGAGTCGGCGGCGGCGTACGAGAGGGTCGGAAAGATTTAAGGGAGGCCGGTAACGGCGAACCAGGGGCGCCCTGAGGAGCCATTAGAAGGCCCTGGCGATTCGCGATGCCGGGCGTGGCGGCAGGCTATACGGCGCAGCGGGAGGGTGAGGCAGACCTGGTGGAGTGGTTGGCGCAGGCACATACGGGGTTGGGGCGCGCGCTGGTGGAGACCGGGGATGCCCCGGGGGATGGCGTGAGTTGGAGGCGGGACGGGCGATTTGTGATCAGGTGGGGGAGTTAGACCCGCGGGAGGTGAGGGTCCGGACTTCGCGGGCAGCGAATTTGGCATTTGAGACGCATGCGCAGGTGGCGTAGGAAAACGCCGAGAAGGCTAGGCTGGCCCGGGAGGCGATCCCGGAGCCGGAGCGCGCCGGAGCAGGGAGAACCCGGCGAACGCGGGGGCGTTTGGAGAAGTTGCCGGGGCGCATGAGATGCTGGTGGATGTGAGGCAGGCGCAGCGGTCGGCAACGGCAGCAAGACAAGAATGGAGTGGTGCCGGGTTCGCGAGATATACATCTATTTGGGCAATGAAAAGAAACTTAACGCAGCGGACCGGGAAGCGCTTGAGCGGATTGAAGCGAAGTTGGGGAAGACGGCTCCTCGTTAGGGTGGGTTTGGCGCTGGCGTTGATTCCGGTGGGCTGGGTGGTGGCTTTGGTATTGCTGCGGTGGATGGATCCGCCGTTCACGGGCGTGCAGTCACAGCGACGGGTGGAGAGTTGGTTTGCGGCGGGGAGGTATCAGAAGCGATATGAGCCCGTGGATGTAAGACAGATTTCGGTGCATCTGCAGCATGCGGTGGTGGCGGCGGAGGATGGGCGATTTGCGCAGCATTTTGGGATCGATTGGGAGTCGTTGGGTACGGTGGCGATGGGGAAGTCGATGCGGGGGGCTTCGACAATTACCCAGCAACTGGTGAAGAACCTATTTTTCACGACGCATCGGAACCCGCTGCGGAAGCTGGCGGAGTTTGGGCTGGCACCGGCGGCGGAGGTGACGTTAGGAAAAGAACGGATTTTGGAGCTGTATTTGAATTCGGTGGAGTGGGGGCCGGGGGTATTTGGGGCGGAGGCAGCAGCGCGGTATCACTACAAGATTCCGGCCTCGGCGTTGAACCGGGAGCAGGCGGCGCGGTTGGCAGCATGCTTGCCGGCACCGCGGAAGCGGCGGCCGGGGGCTATGAATCAGTACAGCTCGATCATTCTGGCACGGATGGAGCAGATGGGGTGGTGAGGAGGGCTTGGCGCAGGGTGGATTCGAGCGCGGCGAAGCGTATGGGCTTGGGCAGGAACGCGCTCATGCGCCGGCGGCGCGGACTTGGGTTCGTTCGGCCGGGCTGGCTCCGGCGGTGAGGGCGATGATGGGGAGGCGGCCACCGGCGGCCAAGGCCCGGATGCGGCGGGTGGCTTCGCATTCATCCATTTCTGGCGTTTAGCAGTTCATGAAGATGGCGGCGTAGTGGTCTGGCTGGAAGAGGGAGACGGCTTCACCTCCATTTCTAGCGACGTCAACGGCGACGCTCATGCGGGCGAGATGGTCGGAGGAGACCTCTTGGTTGACGAGGTTGTCTTCGACGACGAGGACGCGGGGGTCGGCTAAGGAGGTGGTGAGTTCGTTTTGGGAAGTGGTGACGGCGGCCAGGACAGGTTCGGCGGGGACGGTAAAGGTGAAGCAACTGCCTTGGCCGAGTTGGCTTCTGAGTTTGAGCACGCCACCCATAAAGTTCGACCAAACGACGGGGAATGGAGATGTCGAAGCGGCGGGTGGTGGAGCTGTCGGCCTGTATGCAATTCTCTAAGATGCTCTGCTGCATGGCAGGTAACAGGCCCGGGCCGGAGTCGCTGACGGAGAAATTAAGGGTGGGCCGGCCGACGGTCGCGTGCAACTCGAGCACGAGGCTGACCTCGCCGTCGTCGGTGAATTTGATGGCGTTGCTGACGAGGTTGACGAGGACTTGATGGAGGCGGAGGGGGTCGCCTAAGAACCAGGGGGACGTCGGGGGGCGATAGTGATTTTCCAAGATAGGCCCTTGGCGCGGGCGGTGCGGCCGCAGGTTTGGTCGATTTAGTGGAGGGTGGCGACTGGCGATAACGGGGCGCGTTTGACAGACATACGACCGGACTCGATTTTTGCGGAGTCGAGGAGGTGTTAAGGATGGAGAGTTGGAGTTCGGCGGATTCGCGAACGGTATTGACTTGGGCGCGCTGTTCGGGAGAGAGGGGTGAATCGGCGAGGAGATCGACCATGCCGAGGACGCCGTTTGTGGGGGTGCGCATGCGGCGGACGACCGAAAAGAGCGCGAGCATGAACACGTTGTGGCGGCGGGCTTCGCGCAACTGGGTCATAACAAGTGCTTCGGTGCTGGAGAAGAGGAATCAGCGGTCAGCGGCGCGGCCGAGAGAGCCATCGTCGAGTTGTTCCTGGATGCCTCGCGAGAGGAGGTCGGCGATGGGGGCCGCTTGGACGGTGGAGCCGGTGGCGAGCATTTGGGCGGAATCGGGCATGACCTTGATCGGTATGGGGGCGCGTCCCGGCATTCGGGGGGGGGCCGGTGAGGAGGAGGGGGTTAAGGAGGCGGACTTCGAAAAAGGTGGACTCGCCTTCTGCGCGGTAAAAGGCGGCCCTGGCTTGATAGCGGTCGGCGAAGAGAAGCTGAAAGGTCTTGGGGTATCGGCGGGCGGCGAGGGAACGCAGAAACACGAGTGCCTGATGGCTATTTCCGAGGTGTTCCAATCGGGCTCGCGGGGGGCGCGGTAGACGATGGCGTAGTAGCTTTGCCACCAGGGATTGCCCGTTTGGTAACCCCCTTCAGTGCCAGCGCGGACGGAGATGAAAGGCTAGATGTCGACGAGGCCGTGTTCAAAAGAGTGGTTCGGCCCGAGGGGAAGGTTGAACCGGTCGATGCGTTGTTCGACCGGCCGGACTCAGGAACACTGGCTGAGGAAGGCGAGAGTCCCGACGATAGCCCGACGGCTGACGAGACGAGCAGACCGGCAGCTCTCAGGCATTTGAGAGATTTATCGACACAACCTCAGGGAATCTGAACTGAAACCAGGATGGTGGGCGGTCACGGATTCGAACCGTGGACCCCCTGCGTGTAAAGCAGGTGCTCTAACCGACTGAGCTAACCGCCCCTCAAATACTAGAATACGCTATTGGGCGACCGAAACGGTGACTTGCATGCCATCAGCGGTGCCATTACGATCGAGAGCGCTGAGGACGAGAGTGGTGGTTTTAGCGATCGGGGCGACAAAACATCGGTTGTTTCCGGGGCGGAGGGGGGTCGAGGGGGGCGGGGTGACGGTGACGCTGACCGCTTCGGGGCGGGTGGAATAACAGAATTGAACGAAAGTTCCAGGGGCGACCTTGGGGCTGCCAATGATCGTGAAGTTGTTGATCAATTGCCTGGGTTGCGCGGCGGCGGCGCCGACGGCGACCTTGATCGTCTCCTGGACTTGACCACCGGGGCCCTGGGCCGTGAGGGTGTACTCAGTAAGGCGGGTGGGGGTGACGGAGAGGCAGCGGTTAAGAGATGGCTTGAGGGTATCGTCATAGGGCGCAAGAGCTACTTCGGTCGCGTTGTCGGTTCCGTAGCAGAGCGTGGCGGCGGAGCCGCGAGAGACGGAATTGGCGGTGGAATAGAAATGCGTAATTTTCGGGGGATGGGGGGAGGCGGCCGGCCGGGGTTTGGCAGGCTCGGCGCAGGAGATGGAGAAGAGGGGGAGAAGGATAATTACAATGCGTCTCACTCTCTTCAGTGTAAATGCTGTGGCAGCAAAGTGATAATGTCCCCTTTGAGCAAAGTAGAAATGTCCCCTTGACAGTCCCAGGCTGGTGGGATGGAACAAGGACGACTACTGATGACG